>C687J35174_10001748_pt1 | contig 31283 bp, 28 predicted proteins | sample RifCSPhighO2_01_FD_35174 | JGI IMG/M metagenome (IMG submission 35174) | reverse complement strand
GCGCTCAAGAGCAGTACGCCGATGCAGGCGATGAAAGAGTGGTACCAGACCCACCCGCACCTGTTTCACAAGCGACCATATGATCGTACGGGATGCGACACCTATCCTGCACTCCGCCCAGCCCGTGACTAAGCAGCTGAGCTCGGATATCTTTGGCGACGCCGATTCGCGCGAGCATTGTCTCTGCTGTCCGGCGAATATCACTGAGTTTGAATGGCGCGTTGATTCGCTTTGTCTCGATCAGTCGTTTGGAGATGTCAGCGACGGCGTTTGACAGTGTTTCAATGCGGATGGGTGTATCCCGTTTGCATTGAGCGCTGGCTAAGATGTGCCCCTCACCGCATTTAACTAGCTTGGTGACCAGTTCGAGGGCCTTGCCAGTCAGCGGCAGCACGTGCAGGCGCGCTTGCTGTCGCGCGCCCTTTGGGTCTCGCATCCTCAGCTCTGGGTACGTCCCGCCCACTGTTACGTCTTCGGTCTTTGTCCGTAAGAGCTGGGTTGGTCGCTGACCCCCAAGGTACAACGAGAGAAGTAACGCGTCGCGCGCGGCGTGCGGCAACTTTTCAACTTCCTCCATGTAAAGATTGAGCTCGAATTCGTCCAGATTTCTTTCGCGCGTCCGATTGAACTGGGACAAGGCTGGAAGCGCATCACATGGGTTGGTCTCGATGCCGAACCCAAGCATGCACGCCGGTGCTGTTGGGTCGTAGTCGGCCTTAATAGCTTGCGAGTAGGCCGCTCTCATATAGCTCCGCAATTTGCCAGCAGTGCGTCCCTTCTTTGCCTCGACTAGTCGTGCCAAGGGAGCGCGAAGGTCCTTCGGTTTGACTTCTGAAGCCCTAATTTCGACCAGCTCCGGATAGGCTTCGAGCAAGTGAAGCCGGAACATGCTGCGCACGTTTGCAACGTCAGAGGCGTCGGCTTGTTCCAGCGCTACGAGGTAAGCAGCGATGAGGCGTCGAAGGCTTCGGTGTTGATCCTCATCAGCTTTGTCTAGTGCTGCTTTGTTGGACCGGGAAATTTCGCGCTCTTGTGTTTGGACCCGTGCTTCGATGTAACCGTGAAGATCTCGAATTCCATCAAGGTAAAGCCGTGAGAGTTCGCTTGCCTTGTCGCGCGCCTGGTTCAAGGTCAGTCCTGCGCGCCCACCACGTTGCGTGTATTCGCCCAAGGGGATGGCGCCGCGCTTGCCCGACGGACCAGCGTAGCGATAGAAGAAACTTTTTCGGCCGTTTGCCTGCACCCGAAGATATAGCCTTCCGCTCCCTCTGGCTCCTCCATCGGAAATCCAGTGGTCAGACACGTGACCGTCCTGTTCTTTAGGGCGCGCTGCTTGAATTTGTCTGTCTGTGAGCTCTGCCATTCCTCGCTCCGTGATTTCATCGTCTCTTGCGACAATGGTTACCGTATGGTTGCCGTTTGTTGTTGGCTAGAAAAATATTCCATCGACCATGTTTGGACGAGGAAACGAGCTAAGTTGTTGATTGTATTGGAATCTTTGAACAGATTGAAGGGCGCTGCATCTCTTTGGATGCAATCGGACGCTGGTCAAAGTGACTCATAATCCTTTGGTCGTTGGTTCAAGTCCAACACGCCCTACCACCCATCCATTCGAATGGGCGATCATCACGATCACGGCCAGTTTTCTTGTCGCAATGTGCGCCTTTCTTCTTTTGGAGTCTCTGGAGTGCATTACAATTGCGGCTTGCGTTGATTTGAGCTTTTGCTGATCAGGCCCATGCGGCAGGTTACAGTAAAAAAGTTGATTTCAAGGATTGCCAAGAAATCATGCTATAATTCAAAGCTTAGCGGCTGTAGCTCAGCTGGATAGAGTACTTGGCTACGAACCAAGGGGTCGTGGGTTCGATTCCTGCCAGCCGCACCAATGTTTAAAGCCTGCAATCGCGAGATTGCAGGCTTTTTCATTTGTCAAAGCGTTTCTCGCTGACGGGGGAGATCTTCCATGAGCAAGGCCTTTACCAAAGAAACCGATGCTTCCGATGAGGATGAATTGGTGTTGCCTGCGTTGCCTGCGGGCGGTAAGAACTACATCACTCCGGCAGGATACGCGCGCCTGCGTGATGAGTTGCTGGACCTGATTGACAACGAGCGGCCCAAAGTGGTCGAAGCCGTGCACTGGGCTGCCAGCAACGGAGATCGGTCTGAAAATGGCGACTATCTCTACGGCAAGAAACGTTTGCGAGAGATTGATCGGCGCATCCGCTTTCTCACCAAGCGGCTCGAGATTGCCGAAGTGGTGGATCCCAGCCTGCATGCGGGCAGCAATCAGGTGTTTTTCGGCTCCACAGTCACGTACATCGATGACGAAGGTATAGAGCGCACGATCACCATCATGGGCATCGATGAGGCAGACAGCCGGGAATCGCAGGTGAGCTGGATCTCGCCGGTGGCGCGTGCGCTCTTGAAGGCCCATGTGGGTGACGAGGTGCTGCTGCCTACGCCAGGAGGCGTGCGAAGCCTTGAAGTGGTGGCAGTGCAGTATCCGCAGCGCGCCGCGCATGCGGACTGAGCGGGGTCCGCAACGCCGCTTTACGCCAAGCCCAGCATGGGTTGATGGCGCCGCTCAGCGCTGTGAAGTGCTTACGTGGCCTGCGGGGTGATGCGTGCAGCGCGAATGACGGCCTGGGTGCGCCGCAAGTTGCGCAGTGCGGTTTCGAGGTGGGTCTGATCTCGCACCGCCACAATGAAGCGCAAGTCCGTGGTGTCGAGGGCCGCCTCGTCATCCATATCCACATGGGTGATGTCAGCTTCTGAATTGGCCAGTTCAGCGGCCACGCGGGCGAGCACACCTTTGCCGTTGGTGACAGTCACCACGACCCCGGTTTCGAACATGCGCGTGGGCTCGTCCGACCAGTCCACCGCAATGAAGCGCTCGCTGTCCTTGTGCTGCAGCCGCTTGGCCACCGTGCAGTGGGCGTTGTGAACCACCAGGCCCTCGCCACGGCCCAGATAGCCCACGATGCTGTCGCCAGGTACTGGGCGGCAACAGGATGCGTACTGCACCGAGGCATTTTCGCTGCCATCCAGAGTTACCGCTCCTTGCGAAAGCGTCTCGTGGGATGTGTAGCGCTCCCGTGTCATGAGCAGCGCATCAGGACGATGGCCGTGTTCGGACATCAGCACCATGAGTCGCTTGGCCACGATGCTGGCGATGCGCTTGCCCAGGCCCAGGTCCGTCATCAGTTCGCTGCGGGTGCGGTTTCCTGTAAAGCGCAGCAGTTTGTCCCACATTGGTTGGGTCTCTGCGTCCTGGGGAGGGAGCTGCTCCAGGCCTTCCGCCCGGATGGCTTGGGTCAGCAGCTTCTCGCCCAGGCCTTCCGATTCGGTCTGTGCCAGCGTTTTCAGGTAGTGCCGGATCTTGGAGCGTGCGCGGCCCGTGCGCACAAAACCCAGCCAGGCCGGGTTGGGCGTGGATACCGGGGCTGTGATGATCTCCACCACATCGCCATTCTTGAGTTCGGTGCGCAGGGGCACTTGCTCATTGTTGATTTTTGCCGCCGTGGTGCGGTCGCCAACGTTGCTGTGGATGGCGTAGGCAAAGTCCACCACGGTAGCTCCGCGAGGCAGGGCCATGATCTGGCTCTTGGGGGNGAAAACGTAGACAGCGTCCGGGAACAGGTCCACCTTGACATGGTCCCAGAACTCGGCGGCATCGCGGGTCTCGTTCTGGATGTCCAGCAGGGACTGCAGCCACTTGGTCCCTAGTCGCTCGGCCGATGTGCCATCGCCGTCCTGCGCCTTGTACAACCAGTGCGCGGCCACACCAGCCTCGGCGATGACATGCATCTCGTCCGTACGCATCTGGAATTCGATGTTCACGCCGGAAGGGCCCACCAAGGTGGTGTGCAGGGATTGGTAGCCATTGAGCTTGGCGATGGCGATGTGGTCCTTGAACTTGCCAGGAACCGGCTTGTACATCTGGTGGAGCACGCCCAAGGCGGNGTAGCAGTCTGTCACCGTGGGTACGATCACCCTGAATCCGTAAATATCGGTGACCTGGGCAAAACTCAGGTGCTTGAGGTCCATCTTCTGGTAGATGGCGTACAGCGTTTTCTCGCGGCCGGCGAGGCGGACCTTCATACCGATCTTGGAGAAGGCGGTGTCCACCTCGGCCTGAACCTTTTGCACCAGATCGCGCCTGCGGTTGCGTGATTTGTTGACTGCCTTGGACAGCGTGGCGTAGCGCCATGGGTGCAGGTGCCGAAAGGCCAGATCCTGCAATTCCCGGTAAGTCTGGTTAAGGCCCAGGCGGTGGGCAATGGGTGCATAGATCTCCAGCGTCTCCGAGGAGATGCGGCCCCATTTGCTGCGCGGCATGTCCGACAGCGTGCGCATGTTGTGCGTACGGTCCGCCAGCTTGATGAGGATGACGCGCACGTCGCGCGCCATGGCCAGCAGCATCTTGCGGAAAGACTCGGCCTGGTTCTCTTCGCGGGTGTTGAACTGCAGCTTGTCGAGCTTGGTCAGCCCATCTACCAGTTCAGCCACGGGGGCGCCAAAGCGGTCTATCAGGTCTGCTTTGGTGACGCCACAGTCTTCCATGGCATCGTGCAGCAGTGCGGCCATCAGCGCCTGGGCGTCCAATTTCCAGGTGGCGCACTGTGCAGCCACGGCAATGGGGTGCGTGATGTAGGGCTCACCGCTGTTGCGCAACTGACCCAGGTGGGCCTCGTCAGCGAAGCGATAGGCTTGGCGCACCTGTTCGATGCTGGTCGCATCCAGGTAGTCGAGGCTGTCTGTCAGCGCAGCAAAGCTGGCAGCAGCCGCATTGGCTGCCGCTGCGGCTGCCGACAAAGTTCCCGCCGTTGGTACTTCGCCGGGGCGGGCTTGCGTTGCAGAAGGNGAGTTGAGCACCGCGTTCATGCCTTAAATGTAGCGCGGGAGCGCATCAGGAGACTTTGGGGCAAAAAAAAGCACCGCTGTCGCGGTGCTCTTTGCGGGCTGCGCCCAGGAAAAAGCTCAACCAGGAACCTTCTTGAGCATTTCCAGGCCAACCTTGCCTTCTGCGATTTCGCGCAGGGCGGTCACTGCAGGCTTGTTGCGGCTTTCGATGCGGGGAGCGTGGCCCTGGCTCAGCATGCGGGCACGGTACGTGGCGGCCAACACGAGCTGGAAGCGGTTGGGGATCTTTTCCAGACAGTCTTCTACGGTGATGCGTGCCATCGTTTTACTCCGGGGATTCAGGTGATATTGAGCGACTGGAAGGTGTCAGCACGGGCGCGGCGCTGGGCGGCGTACTTGAGTCGCTGGGCGTGAACTACGGCTTTCAGGTCGAAAAGCGCGCGCTCAAACAACTCATTGATTATAACGAAGTCAAATTTGCTCACCTGGGCCATCTCGGTAGCCGCGTTCTTGAGACGGACTTCGATGACATCGGGGGAGTCTTCGCCCCGTCGTTCCAGGCGCGAACGCAGTTCTTCCCAGCTGGGGGGCAGGATGAACACGAGGATGGCATTCGCGAAGGCTTCCTTGATCTGCAGCGCGCCCTGAAAGTCGATTTCCAGGATCACGTCCGAGCCTTGTGCAATGCGCTCCTCGATCGCCTTCTTGGAGGTGCCATAGCGGTTGCCATGTACATGCGCCCATTCCACGAAGGCGTTGCCTTCCACCATGGCATCAAACTCGGATTGCGACGCAAAGTAGTAGTCGCGGCCATGTTTTTCTTGCCCGCGCGGAGCGCGGGNGGTGTGGGAGATCGACAGGTGGACGTGGGAGTCCAGTTCCAGCAAGGCCTTGACCAGGCTGGATTTGCCTGCGCCGCTGGGGGCTGCAACTACGATGAGATTTCCGGGATAGTCCATAGTTGATGTGCGCGAAGCGCTATCAAAAAATGAGTGTTATTCGATGTTCTGTACTTGCTCTCGCATCTGCTCGATCAGCACTTTCATGTCCACGCTGATGCGGGTCAGGTCAAGGGCGGCAGATTTGGAGCCCAGCGTATTGGCCTCGCGGTGGAGCTCCTGGATCAGGAAGTCCAGGCGCTTGCCCACCTCGCCGCCCTTCTTGAGCAGGCGTTCGATCTCGTCCAGGTGGGAGTCCAGCCGGGTGATTTCCTCGGCCACATCAATGCGGATGGCAAACGCCGTGGCTTCGGTCAGGGCGCGGTCACGGGCGGCCTCGGGCAGGGTGGCACCGTCGGTCAGCGCCATGGCTTCCTTCCAGCGCTCCATGAAGCGCAGCCGTTGCTGCTCGACCAGCAGCGGCACCATGGGGATGGCCTGTTCGGCCAGGGCGCGCAGTTGCTTGACCCGGTCCAGCAGCATGGTGGCCAGGCGCTTGCCCTCCCGTTCGCGGGCGGCCATCAGGGCGGTCAGGGCTTCTTCGGCCAAAGCGGGAACGGCATCGCTCCAATCCTCAGAGCCCGATGGGGCGTTGGCGCACAAGCGCAGGGCGTCGGCTACCGTGAGGGGCGCCGCCGTCGGCAGCCATGCCTTGACGGAATCTTGCAAAGAATTGAGCCGCTGCAGCAGCCGCGCGGGCGGGTCTTGCAGGGTGTTGCTGTCCTCGTTCTCCAGGGCGGCGCGGACTTCAACCTTGCCGCGCTTGAGGCGGGCGGTCAGCAGGCTGCGCAGCGCGGGCTCCATGGCACGCAGTTCATCGGGGAGGCGGAACGAAAGGTCCAGGAAGCGGCTGTTGACCGAGCGAATTTCCAGNCCCAGTCTGCGTGATTGGGGCGCGCGGGTGTCGTTTTCAGCGCCAGTGGCAGAAGCGCCATGCTGTGCGCTGGCGTATCCGGTCATGCTGTAAACTGGCATTGGACTTTTTGATGGTTGCTTGCGATCCGGCGATTATCCGGGTTCCGCTCCNCCCCCGAGTCATCTTCGCAAAATATGTCAAAAATCAAGCCGGCTCCTTTGCCGCCCGATACCGCAATTGGCGGCTACCGCGTGGTGCGCCGGTTGTCTTCTGGCGGCTTTGGTGTGGTCTATCTGGCCCTGGATGCCGAAGGGCAGCAGGTCGCCATCAAGGAATNCCTTCCTTCGTCGCTGGCCACGCGTGCACCGGGCGAGCTGCTGCCCAAGGTGCAGTCCGAAAAACTCTCGCTCTACCGGCTGGGGCTCAAGAGCTTCTTTGAAGAAGGCCGGGCGCTGGCACAGATCTCGCACGCTTCTGTGGTGAGCGTGCTCAACTTCTTCCGCGAAAACGAAACCGTCTACATGGTGATGAACTACCTGGAGGGTGCGACCCTGCAGGACTTCATCATCACCGCGCGCGACCTGAAAACGCAGAAGGTCTTCCGCGAATCCACCATCCGCTCGCTGTTCGACGAGGTGCTGCGCGGGCTGCGCATCGTGCACCAGCACAAGATGCTGCATCTTGATATCAAGCCGGCCAACATCTTCATCACCGACGACAACAAGGCCGTGATGATCGACTTTGGCGCTGCGCGTGAGGTGCTGTCCAAAGAGGGCAATTTCATCCGCCCGATGTACACGCCCGGCTTTGCCGCCCCCGAGATGTACCGCCGCGATTCGTCCATGGGCCCCTGGACCGATATTTACGCGATAGGTGCCTGCATCTACGCCTGCATGCAAGGCTTTCCGCCCAACGAGGCGCCCCAGCGCATCGAAAAGGACCGCCTCTCGCTGGCCCTGACCAAGCTGCGTGGCGTGTACTCCGACAACCTCATCGAGGTGGTGGAGTGGTGCATGGCGCTCGATCCGCTGTCGCGCCCGCAGTCGGTGTTTGCTCTGCAAAAGGAACTCAGCCGCGAGGGCGAGCGCCGCTACACCAAACTGACGGTGGCCGAGAAGATGCGCCTGCAGCTCGACACCCTGGTGTCCGACACCAAGAAGAATGTGCAAAAGGTGGGTGAAGCCACCGGTATCGGAGCCAAACCCAAATGAACCCGAAGCCCTCTTTGCGTGAGTCGCTATGAAATTCTCGGTTTTCCAGATCAGCCGCCGTGGTGGCCGCGAGAAGAACGAAGACCGCATGGGCTATTGCTACACGCGCGAATCGGGCCTGTTTGTGTTGGCCGACGGCATGGGTGGCCACCCGGAAGGCGAAGTGGCTGCACAGATTGCACTGCAGACCATCTCGGCGTTGTTCCAGCGCCAGGCCAAGCCGCAGCTCAAGGATGTGCAGGAGTTTCTTTCGGGAGCGCTGCTGGCGGCGCACCACCAGATCCTGCGCTACGCCACCGACAAGGGCATGCTCGACACGCCGCGCACCACGCTGGTGGCAGCGGTTTTGCAGGGCGGCACGGCCACCTGGGTGCATTGTGGCGATTCGCGGCTGTACATGGTGCGCGACGGTGATTTGCTCACACGCACCCGCGACCACTCCTACATGGAGCTGCGCAATTCCCCACCGCCGGGCCTGGAGCGCATCAACCGCAACGTGCTGTTCACCTGCCTGGGCTCGCCCACCAAGCCCATTTATGACATCACCGGCCCGGTTTACCTGGAGCAGGGCGACCGCATTTTGCTGTGTTCGGATGGGCTGTGGGGCACCCTCAGCGACGAGGAGATTGCCACCCAACTCGGCCGCAACACCGTGTCGCACGCTGTGCCCGAGCTGGTGGAAGACGCACTGCGCAAGGCGGGGGACAGCAGCGACAACGTGACCGTGATCGCTCTGGAGTGGGAGACGCCCGACGCCTTTGAATCCACCCAGGGCGTCTCGACCGACAGCATCAGCGACGACGTGTTCGCGTCCACTATCCAGGCAGGGCCACTCGATGGCCTGGTGGATGACCTGGACGATGCCGCCATCGAGCGGTCCATCGCCGAAATCAACGAAGCCATTCGCCGCTCGGCCGCGCGGAAAGCATGACCCCCCCCTGAGTCGCTGCGCGCCTTCCACCTTCTCTCGAATCGCTGTGCGATTCGGGAAAAGGGACACTGCCAGTGCACGCAAGGGAGACGCAGCTACGCAGCCTGGGCGGCCCTCGCACGGCGATCGCTGGCCTTGGCCGCGCGTTTCGGGCGAGCCTTTGGTCATGCATGAGGCACGCCCATTTTTCTACTGAAAATTCTATGACCACTTTCACCCGCACCGGCGACCGCGCCGCCCACCAGCTGCGCCCCGTGCGCATCACCCGCCGCTACACCATGCATGCCGAGGGCTCGGTGCTGATCGAGTTCGGCAACACCAAAGTGCTTTGCACCGCTTCGGTGGAAGAGCGCGTGCCGCCCCACAAGCGCGGCAGCGGCGAGGGCTGGGTCACGGCCGAATACGGCATGTTGCCCCGCGCCACCCACACCCGCAGCGACCGCGAGGCCGCGCGCGGCAAGCAGACCGGCCGCACGCAAGAGATCCAGCGCCTTATCGGCCGCAGCCTGCGCGCGGTGTTTGACCTCAAGCTGCTGGGCGAGCGCACCATCCAGCTCGATTGCGACGTGATCCAGGCCGATGGCGGCACCCGCACCGCTGCCATCACCGGCGCCTGGGTGGCAGCGCAGGATGCGGTCAACCAGCTGCTGGCCAGCGGCAAGATCACGCAGTCCCCCCTGCTGCAGCCGGTGGCGGCCATCTCGGTCGGCATCGTGCAGGGCACGCCGCTGCTGGACCTGGAATATGTGGAAGACGTGGACTGCGACACCGACATGAACGTCGTGATGACGGGCGCAGGCCACTTTGTGGAAGTGCAGGGCACGGCCGAAGGCGTGGCGTTTACCCGGGCGGAGATGGACCAGCTGCTCGCGCTGGCCGAAAAAGGCATCGCAGAGCTGGTGCAGTTGCAGCAGCGGGCGCTGCTGCAAACCCCGTAACCCGCTGATACTCACTAATTGATAGCTGCTAGCGCTTGCTGGATAAGCGCTAGATGCCAATTTGAATCATGAAAATCGTTCTAGCATCCAACAACCGTGGCAAGCTGGCCGAGCTGCAGTCCATGTTCGCGCCACTCGGGGTCGAGCTGGTTCGCCAGGCCGACTTGGGCGTGGGTGAGGCCGAAGAGCCATTTCGCACCTTTGTGGAGAATGCCTTGGCCAAAGCCCGCTTTGCCTCGGCCCACACCGGCCTGCCCGCCTTGGCGGATGACGCCGGTATGTGTGTGGATGCCTTTGGCGGCCTGCCGGGCGTCGATACCGCCTACTACTGCACCCAGTTTGGCTACGAGAAAAGCGACGACAACAATGTGCGCGCCCTGCTGGAGCAGCTGCAGGGCGTCGCCAACCGCCGCGCCGCCATGGTCAGCACCCTGGTGGCCGTGCGCAGCCCGCAAGACCCTGAGCCGCTGATTGCCGTGGGCCGGGTGGTGGGCGAGATCACCACCGAACCCCGGGGCAGCAACGGATTTGGCTTCGACCCTGTGATGTTCATCCCCGAATTCGGCAAGACCTTTGCCGAACTGCCTGTGGAAGTGAAGAACGCCCACAGCCACCGGGGCCGCTCGGCCGCGCAGATGCTGGCGCTGATGCGCGAACGTTGGCTGTAGAAGGGGGCACTGAACGTGGTTCATATTCCGATCACGCCGCAGGCAGAGGCCGAACCCGCCGTGGTGCGCGACATCCAGCACTACATGCGCCCCGGCCTGCTGCAGCTGTCCAGCCTGCCACCGTTGTCGCTGTATGTGCACCTGCCGTGGTGCCTCAAGAAATGCCCGTACTGCGACTTCAACTCGCATGAGTACCGCGAAGGTGGCCGCGATGCGGCGGGCAATGCAGGGGTGCCCGAGCAGCGCTACATCGACTCGCTGATGGCCGACCTGGAAGCCGCGCTGCCCCTCATCTGGGGCCGCACGGTGCACAGCATCTTCATCGGCGGCGGCACGCCCAGCCTGTTTTCACCAGCCGCCATTGACCGGCTGATCGGCGACATCCGCGCCCGCCTGCTCCTTGCGCCCGACTGCGAGATCACCTTGGAGGCCAACCCCGGCACGTTCGAGAAAGACCGCTTCCGCGCCTTCCGGGCGGCGGGCGTTACGCGGCTGTCGGTGGGGGTGCAAAGCTTCAACGACCAGCACCTCAAGGCCCTGGGCCGCGTGCATGACCGCAGCCAGGCCTTGGCGGCGGTGGAAGAGGCTGCCGCGTCGTTTGACACCTACAACCTCGACATCATGTACGCGTTGCCGGGCCAGACGCCGCAGGAGCTGGAGCAGGACATGTTGACGGCATTGGCCTTCAAGCCGCCGCACATCTCCATCTACCACCTCACCATCGAGCCCAACACCTACTTCGCCAAGTTTCCGCCAGCCATCCCCGAGGACGACCAGGCCTACGCCATGCTTGACCGCATCACCGAGATGACGGGCCAGGCGGGCATGGCGCGCTACGAAATATCGGCCTATGCGCAGCCTGGCCACCAGTGTTTCCACAACACCAACTACTGGCAGTTTGGTGACTACCTGGGCATAGGCGCGGGCGCACACAGCAAACTCAGTTTTGCGCACCGCGTGGTGCGCCAGGTGCGCTTTCGCGACCCAGGCCGCTACATGGACAACGCCCTGGCCGGCAGGGCTGTGGCGCAGGATGAAGACGTGCGCCGGGCCGAACTTCCGTTTGAATACATGCTCAACGCCCTGCGCCTGCGCGGTGGTTTTGCGCTGCAGGATTTCATGGATCGCACGGGTTTGCCGCTGACCACCATCGCCAAGGGGTTGAAGGCGGCCGAGAGCAAAGGTTTGATCGAGCGCGACCTGACCCATGTGCGCCCGACAGAGCGGGGCTTTGATTTTCTGAGCGACCTGCAGGAGCTGTTCCTGGCGGACTGACCGGCGCTACCGCCGATGCCGTGGCGCCGCAGTGCCTGTCTGCGTTTGGCGCTGCGTGCAGCGCAGCGTCCTCCGTGAGGTTAGCCGCAGCGCACCGCCACAATGCGGCCGTTGGCATCCACCTCCAGGTTGAGCCGCTGGGCATTGAATTCCTTGGTGATGACCTGGCCGGGGCGCAGGACGCGGGCCATTTGTGCGCCCGACCGCACCCGGGCCAACTCCACCACCGACGCCGTGCTGTTCTGCCCCACCGCCGACTGGGCCGGCTGGGCGTTGCACAGGCCGCCTGGCGCGGGCTCTGCCGGCGCAGGGCTGCCAGAGGGGGCAGGGGGCTGGCCTTGGCTGGCGCAACCCGTCATCAGCGCCGCAACCACCAGGCTGCCAGAGATGCCAAAAGGGATTTTCGTCATGGGTGAGGCTCCAGAAAACAAGACCCTCACCATACCGGAAGCCCTGTGAGCGCGGGTGTCCACGCGTAACACGGGGGGAGGGCGGTTGTCCCTCCAGCTGGTTGGATGACTTGATGAGGGTCAAGAAAATGTTGACTGAATGCGACAGGCAGCGCGCCTCCCTTGCACGAAGGGNGCCCGGCGATGGTTTGCCGTAAGGCCCTGTCCGCACAATGGACTGTTGGTGGTCTGCGCCCCGCACTGGGTAGGCAGAACACCGGGGCCAGTGTGGAGCGCACGGGCTTCTGGCAACCGAGTTTGTACAGTTCCGAACCACCATGTCCGACGATCCCACCTTCAACCTCATCCACTCTCTCGGCGACACCCTGGATGGTCTGGACGTCGCCCTGTGCGCGTTTGACGAAAACGATTGCACCCTCGCATGGAACCGTACATTCTTCAAGTTCTTCCCGGAGCATGAGGGGCATGTCTACGTGGGCGAGCCCTACCACGCCAATCTGCGGCGCTTTTACACCGAGCGGCTGGATGCGCAGGAGCTGCCCAATATCGACCGCTACATCGCGGCAGGCGTGGAGCGGCACCGCGCACAGACGCGCCCCTACAGCTTTGAGCACCGGGGCCTGCGGGTCCACGTATCGTCGTTGCCGATCGCCGGGGTAGGGCGCGTGCGGGTCTGGCGTGCAGAGGCGGTGCAAAGTCCACAAGAACAGGAAAAGCTGGACAAGGTGGGCGATGCCAACATCCACGAGCCCGGCTATCCGCGCAGCCCCATGGTGGAAAGCACAGAGCTTTTTGACCGCATTCCCGATGGCTTGATGATCTGTGGGGAGGACCAGCGCATTCAATGGGTCAACGAGCCGTTCATGCAGATGTACAGCCTTGTTGATCGCGCCGCTGCAACGGGCCTGAGCTTTGAGGACATTTACCGGGGGGCCTGGGCTGCGGATGGGCCGGGTGACATGGCGCCCTTTTATGAGGGGCTCACCATCCTGCACGAACACATGCGATTTGCAGGCGCACCGTTTGAGGTNCCCTTACCCCGCAACCGCTGGAGCCGCGTGATCGCCAAGCAGGGTTTGGACGGGACCGTGTTCTATGCACATGTGGATATCACCGAGTTCAAGCGCCAGCAGCGTCGGCTTGCCCAGGCCGAGCGCAGTGCCCGCGACAGCGAGGCGCAACTGCGTGAGAAGTCCATCCTGCTGGAAGCCACGTTGGAAAACATGGACCAGGGCGTGGCCAAGATCAGTGCCACGGGCATTGTGGAGCTGTGCAATCGCCGCGCGCTAGAGCTGCTGGATTTGCCCGTCGAACTGATGGCCTCCAAGCCCTCGCTGGTGAATGTGCTGGCCTACCTGCGCGCACGGGGCGAGTTTGACGGGGCCTCGCAAGAGATCCAAGACATGCTGCTGAACAGTGACGGCGGGGTCGATCAGCAGCAGGTCTATGACCGCCCCCGGCCCGACGGGCGCATCCTGGAGGTCCAGACCGTGCCCATCAAAGGTGGAGGTGCGCTGCGCACCTTCACCGACGTGACCCAGCGCAAACAGGCCGAGCACCGCATACGGCATGTTGCCGAACACGATGGACTCACGGGGTTGCTGAACCGCTCGGCCTTCCTGCAAACCCTTCAGGCGGCGGTGCCCGATGCGCGGCGCCAGGGCCAGGGCTTTGCCGTGTTGTATGTGGACCTGGACGGCTTCAAGCCCATCAACGACCGCTTCGGACATGCCGTGGGCGACCAATTGCTGGCGTGGGTGGCCCGGCAGCTCGCCCAGGCGGCGCGCGAAAACGACGTGGTGGCGCGGCTGGGGGGCGACGAATTTGCCCTGCTGCAGCGTGGCGTCTCTGACCGCGACAGCGCTCTCCGGCTGGGCGAGCGCCTGGTGCAGGCCATTGCCCAGCCGACGGAGATTGAATCGCATTTCATCCAGATCGGAGCCTCTGTAGGCATCGTGATGTCGTCCGCCGACGCCACGAACGCCGAAGAGCTGCTGCGCAAGGCCGATTCCGCGATGTACCTGGCGAAAGCCTCTGGGCGCGGTTGTGTGCGGATTTATGGTGCGTGACCGCCCAGCGTGCACGCGCCGGGTCAGCGGGCTTGGAAGACGTCCTTCAGAAAGTCGAAGATGTCCTACACACCTCGGTCACGGGGCGGCCTACTATTTGTCCGTCGATACCCCGTCGACATCCCTCCCGCTTGCACAAGCAAGTGTTCAGCCCGCACCCAGCGGGCTTTTTTTTGCCCGTTTCCCGTCCTGCCATTGCCTGCACCGCTAACCGCAAGACATGGGACTTGTCATGAATGAGCAGGTGAATACTGGGTTCTTTGACCCCATCCTCTGCACGTTGCGCTAGGGGGCTGCATCATTCACAGCCAGGTGGGGNGTCATCGTGGGGCCACCGCTTTTGATTACAAAACCAGAATGATTCTGTACAAGCCCGGGGCGCAATTCATCTACAAGGGCCGACGTGTCAGCGTGGACTACGTCATCATCCGAAGAACGGGCCTGTGGGTCCGATTGGCCGGCAGTGAGGAGGTGTGCCGACCAGAAGATCTGACACCCATTTCGCCCCATGCTTCTGGCTTGCCCGAAGGCCGCCACTGACGGCGGGAAGGGGGTGGCGCACAAAGCACAACGGGCCGTGAAGGCCCGTTGTGCTGGATGTTTTGGCGGAGACTGTGAGATTCGAACTCACGGACGGTTGCCCGTCGGCAGTTTTCAAGACTGCTGGTTTAAACCACTCACCCAAGTCTCCGGGAGGGAAGGCGCGAATTCTAGCCGACTGCGGGTGCTGATTTTTTCAGCATGCCCCGGGTCTCGATGAACTTCACCACATCGGCCACGCCTGCCAGGGTTTTGAGATTGGTCATCACAAACGGCTTGAGGCCCTGGGCGTTGGTGCGCATGCGGGTGGTATCGGCGTGCATCACGTCCAGGTTGGCGCCCACGTGGGGGGCCAAGTCGGTCTTGTTGATGATGAACAGATCGCTCTTGGTGATGCCGGGGCCGCCTTTGCGGGGGATTTTCTCGCCGGCGGCCACGTCGATCACGTAGATGGTGAGGTCCGAGAGCTCAGGGCTGAAGGTGGCGGCCAGGTTGTCGCCGCCGCTTTCTACAAACACGATGTCGGCGTTGGGGAACTCGCCCAACATGCGGTCGATGGCTTCGAGGTTGATGGAGCAATCTTCGCGGATGGCGGTGTGGGGGCAGCCGCCGGTTTCCACGCCCAGGATGCGTTCGGCGGGCAGGGCACCGCTCACTGTCAGCAGGCGCTGGTCTTCCTTGGTGTAGATGTCGTTGGTGATGGCGATGAGGTCGTATTCATCGCGCATGGTCTTGCACAGCATTTCCAGCAGCGTGGTCTTGCCGGAGCCCACGGGGCCGCCGATGCCGACGCGCAGCGGGGGCAGGTTTTTGGTGCGGTTCGGGATGTGGTGCAGTGTGTTGGTCATGGCGTAATTTACTATCAAATCAATAGCTGCTAGCGCAGGATTCGCAAGCGCTAGGAGCGAAAAAGTCTTGAATATTGCACTTCGTGCTGGGCGCTCAGGATGGCCAGCATCGGCGAGAAGGCCTGGCGCTCGCTATCCATCAGGCCTATGGCGTGGTCGGCGGCGGCAGGTATGGCATCGGCCAGTTTTGCGAGGATGCGCTGGCCTGCGCTTTGGCCCAGCTGCATGGATTTGAGGGCGGCCTGCACCATGTTTTCGGCCCAGCCGAAGGCGTAGGCCAGCAGAACATCGCGCACGGGCGCCTGGGTGGTGGAGGCGGCCAGTGCAAATGCCACGGGGTATGTGGGGGGCAGGGCGGCCAGGTGGCGGATGGCGGGCAGGGACTCTTCGTTACCCTGGTGCTGGTTGCGCAGCCAGTCGGTCATCGACCGGCCCATCTGCTCGGTCTGCAGGCGCAGTTCGCTCGTTTCGCGGGTGTGTAGCACCCAGTCGTTGAGTTCGCGCACGTGCGCCCAGTCGGCGCGGCGCCAGGCGCCTGCTGCTTTGGCGATCAGGGCCATGTCGCCGCGCGCCTGCGTGATGTGCAACTGGTCTAGCAGCCATTCGCCCACGGCGGTTTCGCTGGCGAGGCCCGCGTTTTCAATGGCGCTTTCCAGCCCTTCGGAATACGAGAACCCGCCCACGGGCAGCGCGGGGGAGGCGAGCCACATCAGCTGCAGGAAGCTGGCGGCGGGCAGGGGCGCGGGGCGGTCCAGGCGCATGGAGCGGGGAGTCAGTGGTCGTGGTTGCAGTGGGGGCCGTGCACATGCCCCTGGGCCACCACGGGGATGGACACGGTGCGCCCGGGGCCTGGGGCTGCGGTGTTTGCTGCTGCGTGGCTGTGATCGTGATCGTGGTCGTGATCGTGGTCGTGATCGTGCCCATGGTCATGTCCGTGATCATGCCCACCATGGTGGTGGTGCCCGCCACCGTGTCCCGCCGCATAGGCCCCGCCTTCGGGTTCAAAGGGCAAGTTCTGCTCGGTCACGATCAGGTGCATCGCGCGCAGCATGTCGGCTAGCACGTGGTCGGGTTCGATCTTGAGGTGGTCGGGCTGCAGCTCGATGGGCACGTGGCGGTTGCCCAGGTGGTAGGCGGCGCGGGTCAGGTCGAACGGGGTGCCGTGTTGTGTGCAGTGCGTGATGACCAGCACGGGCTGCGGTGCGGCGATGACGCGGACCATGGAGCCGTCTTCGGCCACCAGCACATCACCGCCACGCACCAGCGTGCCGCGCGGCAGGAAGATGCCCAGCTCGCGCCCGGCGGAGTCGGTGGCGGCAAAGCGGCTTTTCTGGCGCACGTCCCAGTCCAGCTCGATGGTGGTGGCGCGCTTGACCAGTACGGGCGCAAGGCCCTTGCCTTGGGGGATCAGTTTGGAGGCATGGATCATGGAGATTCTTTGTTGCAGCGGGCAAACGCGCATTGTGTGCCAGGGGCTCAAGCCTGGGGAGCGCATTTGTTTACAGCGTACGGGTCATGAAGAAGCTGCAAGGGTCGAGGCAGTAGTCGGCAAAAGGGCCGCATTCGACGAAGCCGTTCTGCAGGTAGAGCTGCCGCGCGGGTTCGAAGAAGGGTTGCGTGCCGGTCTCCAGGCTCACGCGGGCAAAGCCGCGTGCGCGGGCCTCTTGCAGCAAATGGTTCAGGAGCTGGCGCGCAATGCCCCGGCTGCGATGGCGGGTGCTGGTGCGCATGGATTTGAGTTCAGCGTGGCTGGCATCGAGCCGCTTGAGCGCGCCCGTGCCCACCAGCATGTCGCCATCCGCTCCGGTCAGCCAGGCAGACCAGAACGCGATGTTCGGCTGGCGCAGCTGGTCCATGTCCAGCGCGTGCACGCTTTCAGGCGGTGAAACGGCGCGCATGTCCACCAGGTGCTCTTGCATGAAGGCTTCAATGCGCGGGTCGCTCAGGTCGTCCAGGCGGATCATCAGGTCTTGCAATACGGCGCTCATGGGACGTGGGCCTCAGAACAAAAAGTAGCGCTGCGCCATGGGCAGCACGGTGGCGGGCTCGCAAGTGAGCAGCTGCCCATCTGCGCGTACCGAATAAGTCTGCGCGTCGATTTCCATCTTGGGCGTGTAGCTGTTATGCACCATGTGCTGCTTGCGCACGCTGCGGATGTTGCGCACCGCGCTCAGCGTTTTGCGCAGGCCGAAGCGCTCACCGATGCCCGCCGCCAAACCTGCCTGCGAGACAAAGGTGAGGGAGGTCTTGGCAATCGCTCCGCCAAACGCGCCAAACATCGGCCGGTAGTGCACGGGCTGGGGCGTGGGGATGGAGGCGTTCGGGTCGCCCATCGCCGCCATGGCGATGAGGCCACCCTTCAAGATGAGCGCGGGCTTCACGCCAAAGAATGCGGGCTTCCAGATGACGATGTCGGCCCATTTGCCCACTTCGAGCGAACCCACTTCATGGCTGATGCCGTGCGCAATGGCGGGGNTGATGGTGTATTTGGCCACGTAGCGCTTGATGCGCGTGTTGTCATTGCGGGCGGTGTCACCTTGCAGGCTGCCGCGCTGCACCTTCATCTTGTGCGCGGTTTGCCAGGTGCGCAGGATGACTTCGCCCACGCGGCCCATGGCCTGGCTGTCGCTGGACATCATGCTGATGGCGCCCAGGTCGTGCAGGATGTCTTCTGCGGCAATCGTCTCCTTGCGGATGCGGCTTTCGGCAAAGGCCAGGTCTTCGGCAATGCTGGCATCGAGGTGGTGGCACACCATGAGCATGTCCACATGCTCGTCGAGCGTGTTGTGCGTGTACGGCATGGTGGGGTTGGTGGAGCTGGGCAGGAAGTTGTCCTCGCCCACCACGCGCAGGATGTCCGGTGCGTGTCCTCCCCCCGCGCCTTCGGTGTGGAAGGCACAGATGCTGCGCCCGCCCACGGCGGCAATGGTGTTCTCCACAAAGCCCGATTCGTTGAGCGTGTCGCTGTGGATGGCCACCTGCGTGTCGGTTTCTTCGGCCACGTCCAGGCAGTTGCTGATGGCCGCGGGCGTAGTGCCCCAGTCTTCGTGCAGCTTGAGGCCAATGGCGCCTGCGTTGATCTGCTCATGCAGGGCATCGGGCAGGCTGGCGTTGCCTTTGCCGAGAAAGCCCAGGTTCATCGGGAAAGCGTCGGCGGCCTGCAGCATGCGCTCCATGTTGAAGGGGCCCGACGTGCAGGTGGTGGCCAGCGTGCCCGTGGCGGGGCCGGTGCCGCCGCCCAGCATGGTGGTCACGCCGCTGGCCAGGGCCTCTTCAATCTGCTGCGGGCAGATGAAGTGGATGTGGCTGTCGATGCCGCCTGCAGTGACGATGTTGCCCTCGCAGCTGATGACCTCGGTGCCGGGTCCGATGATGATGTCCACGCCGGGCTGCGTGTCGGGGTTGCCGGCTTTGCCGATGGATGCGATGCGGCCTGCGCGCAAGCCGATGTCGGCCTTGAAGATGCCGGTGTGGTCCACAACGAGGGCATTGGTCAGCACCGTGTCCACCGCCCCCTGGGCGTTGCTGCGCTGGCTTTGTGCCATGCCGTCGCGAATGGTCTTGCCGCCGCCAAACTTCNCCTCTTCGCCGTAGCTGCCTGCGCGCAGCGTGTGATCGGCTTCGACTTCGAGAATGAGTTCGGTGTCGGCCAGGCGCACGCGGTCGCCCACGGTGGGGCCAAACATTTCGGCGTAGGCGCGTCGTCCAATGGTTGCCATGGTGGGGTGCTCCGCTTTCCGGTGGGCGATAAATACTATTGTTTTAATAGCTGCTAGCGCTTATCCATAAAGCGCTAGAGGCCAATTTGGCTCAAATCTTGGCGGTTCGGTGCTAGAGCGCACCCTGCGTGAGGCCCTGAAAGCCGAACACGCGGCGGTCGCCGGCGTAATCCACCAGCTCCACGGTGCGCTCCTGGCCGGGCTCAAAGCGCACGGCGGTACCCGACGCAATGTGCAGCCGCATGCCGCGCGCAGCCGCGCGGTCAAAGCCCAGCGCATTGTTGGTTTCGGCAAAGTGGTAGTGCGAGCCCACCTGGATCGGGCGGTCGCCGGTGTTGCGCACCACCAGCGTGAGGGTGCGGCGGCCGGTGTTGAGCGGGNGTTCGCCGGGTTCGGTGAAGAGTTCGCCTGGGATCATTGCGTGCTCCTGGTGGGTCAACGGGTCAGGCCATTTGCGCGAGCAGCGCACCACCGAACACTGCCACGCCCGCACCTGCGGCGCGCGCCAGCCACACATGGCGGTGGCGCAGTGCCCAGCCCGCCGCGAGGCCCGTGCCATGCAGCAGCACGGTGGCGGTCAGCATGCCCGCCAATGTTTGCCAGGCGCTGTCGCTGCCTGCCAACTCGTAGCCATGGGCCACGCCGTGGAAGACAGCGAACACGCCCACACCCAGCGCCGCCAGCAGTCCGGGCACGCGCAGGCGCGACACGACCAGCAGGCCTGTGACCAGCAGCGACGCAGCAATCATCGGCTCCACAGCAGGCAGCGCCACGCCCCGCAGGCCCAGCACGGCGCCCACCAGCAGCATGGCCGCAAAGCCCACGGGGCCCCATAGCAGTCCGCGCCCGGCGCTGCGCGCGGCCAGGGCGCTCCACAGGCCCACGGCCACCATGGCGGCCAGATGGTCCGGGCCGAACAGGGGGNGGGCAAGGCCGCTGAAGAAACTGTTGTGGATGTGGGATTCAGCGCCTGTATGGGCGTTGGCGCACGTGCTGATTGCGCTGGCAGCTATGAAAAGGAGAGCGGCTGTGTGGCGGTGTGAGAGTGCGATGCGCATGGGGGCTCCACAGAGAGAACGAGGGACAGAGAGAAAGGGGGTCAGACGATCGGCTGATGGACGGTGACGAGCTTCGTGCCGTCGGGGAAGGTGGCCTCGACCTGGATGTCAGGAATCATCTCGGCGATGCCGTCCATCACGTCCGCGCGGGTGAGCACGGTGCGGCCCTCGCTCATCAATTGCGCCACGGTCTTGCCGTCGCGCGCGCCTTCCATGACAGCGGCGCTGATCAGGGCCATGGCTTCGGGGTAGTTGAGCTTCAGGCCCCGGGCCTTGCGGCGCTCGGCCAGCAGGGCGGCGGTAAAGATCAGCAGCTTGTCTTTTTCGCGAGGGGTGAGTTCCATGGTGTACCGGGTGATCTAGTGGAAGCAAGCCCATCTTAGGCAGCAAGCCCCGTGCCCGCCATACGTCATCTGGCGCAGGGGCTGTGCTCATGTGGGTTGGCAGTGGCATGGAAACTGCACCGGAAGGGGTTAACGCCGCCATTGCCCATGCCTCCTCACGCCGCCTCTATCGCCCCCGCTGACGCCGCACCGTTGCAGCCGACAGAGCCGGGCATGGCTGCACATGAACCCCAGCAGGCCCCGCAACAGGTGGTCAAGGTCCGGCGCGACTACAACAGCTGGGTCGCCACCGAGACCATGGAGGACTACGCACTGCGCTACACCCCCCAGCGCTTTCGCAAATGGTCTGAATGGCGGGTGGCCAACACCGCGTTTGGCGCGGCCTCCTTCCTGATCCTGGAAGCCGTGGGCGCCACGCTGCTGGTGCAGTACGGCTTCATCAATGCCTTCTGGGCCATCGTGGCCACGGGGCTCATCATCTTCCTGGCGGGGCTGCCCATCAGCGTGTATGCGGCGCGCTATGGGGTGGACATGGACCTGCTCACGCGCGGCGCGGGGTTTGGCTACATCGGCTCCACGCTCACCTCGCTGATCTACGCGAGCTTCACTTTCATCTTCTTCGCGCTGGAGGCCGCCGTGATGGCCTACGCACTGGAGCTGGCGCTCGACATCCCGCCCACCTGGGGTTACCTCATCTGCGCCATTGTGGTGATTCCACTGGTCACGCATGGCGTGTCGGCCATCAGCCGCCTGCAGATGTGGACGCAGCCGCTGTGGCTGGTGATGCTGGTGGTGCCGTTTGTGTATGTGATCGTGCGCGATCCTGGTGCGTTTTCTGGCATCGTGCACTATGGTGGTGAATCAATGCGGGGCGCCACATTCCAGTTGCCCTTGTTTGGTGCGGCGCTCACGGTCGGTATTGCGCTCATTACCCAGATGGGGGAGCAGGCCGACTACCTGCGCTTCATGCCCGCATCCNCCCCCGCCACACGTGGGCGCTGGTGGCTGGGCGTGCTGGTGGGCGGGCCGGGCTGGGTGGTGCTGGGCGTGCTCAAGATGCTGGGCGGCGCGCTGCTGGCTTATCTGGCGCTCACGCACATGGTGCCTGCCGAGCGTGCGGTGGACCCCAACCAGATGTACCTGGCCGCGTATGAATACGTGTTCCCCCACTACGGCTGGGCGGTGGCGGCCACGGCGTTGTTTGTGGTGGTCTCGCAGCTCAAGATCAATGTGACCAACGCCTACGCAGGCTCGCTGGCCTGGTCGAACTTCTTCTCGCGCCTTACCCACAGCCATCCGGGGCGCGTGGTGTGGGTGGTGTTCAACACGCTGATCGCCTTCATGCTGATGGAGATGAACGTGTTCCGCGCCATGGGCGAGGTGCTGGGGCTGTACTCCAACATCGCCATCGCCTGGATCATGTCGGTGGTGGCCGACCTCGTCATCAACAAGCCGCTGGGTCTGTCGCCCAAGGGCATCGAGTTCAAGCGCGCGCACCTGTACGACATCAATCCAGTGGGCGTGGGCTCGATGGCGCTCGCGTCCATCCTGTCCATCAGCGCGCACCTGGGCCTGTTCGGACCGCTGCCGCAGGCGTTCTCGGCGGTGATTGCGATGGCGGTGGCCTTTGTCACCGCACCGCTCATTGCCTGGGCCACTGGAGGGCGCTACTACATTGCGCGCCAGCCCGATCCCACTGCGGTGACCGATGTGGTGGCGGTGCCCATGCACGGTCCGGTCAGCGGCAAACAAGGTGCTGACCTGGGCAGCTACGTGCGTTACACCGTGCAGCGCTGCGTGATCTGCGAGCGCGAGTACGAAGCCCCGGACATGGCCCAGTGCCCTGCTTACCGGGGGGCAATCTGCTCGCTGTGCTGCACGCTCGATGCGCGCTGCGGCGACCTGTGCAAACCCCACGCCAGTATGGCGGTGCAATGGTCCGCCGCGCTGCGCTGGGTGCTGCCGCGCGCCATGTGGCGCTACCTGGACACGGGCCTGGGTCACTTCCTGCTGCTGATGCTGGTGATAGCGCCGCTGCTGGCCTCGGTGATGGGGCTGCTGTACCACCAGGAGCTCAACACCATCGCCCAGGCGGCCACGGACACCGAGGTGATGGCTGCGCCCGAAGTGGCGCTGCGCTCGGGCCTGCTCAAGGCCTATCTTGCACTGCTGGTCATTTCAGGCATCGTGGCCTGGTGGCTGGTGCTGGCGCACAAAAGCCGCCAGGTGGCTCAGGAGGAATCCAACCGGCAGACGGGCCTTTTGGTGCGCGAGATCGAGCTGCACCGCCAGACCGACGAGGCCCTGCAGACCGCGCGCAGCGTGGCCGAGCAGGCGCGCCAGGTGGCCGAAGAAGCCAAGCGCGCCGCCGACCAGGCCAACCACGCCAAAAGCCGCTACATCAGCGCCATCAGCCACGAGATCCGCACGCCGCTCAACTCCATCTTGGGCTACGCGCAGCTCATGGGCGAGGACGCGGGCGTGCCCCCGCACCGCAAGCAGGCGGTGCATGTGATCCGCCGGGGGGGCGAGCACCTGCTCTCGCTCATCGAAGGTACGCTCGATATTGCGCGCATCGAATCCGGCAAGCTCACGCTGGACGTGACGCCCATGCGTTTTGCCGATGGCCTGCACGAGATGGCCAGCCTGTTTGAACTGCAGGCCGCGGCCAAGGGCCTGGCCTTCCAGTTCGACGTGCTGGGTGTGATTCCGGAAGTAGTGCGTGCCGACGAAAAGCGCCTGCGCCAGATCCTCATCAACCTGCTGGGCAACGCCGTCAAGTTCACCGCGCACGGCACCGTCACGCTGCGCGTGCGCTATGCACGCGAAATGGCGCGCATCGAGGTGCAGGACACGGGGCCAGGCCTCACAGCCGAGGAGATCGAGCGCATCTTCGAGCCCTTTGCGCGCGGCGGCTCGGGCGGTGGCAACACCGCGGCCGCGCCGGGCGCAGGCCTGGGCCTGACCATTGCCAAGATGCTCACCGCGCTCATGGGCGGCGAGCTGACGGTGAGCAGCACCCCAGGCGTGGGCTCTGTGTTCCACGTCAAGCTGTTTCTGCCCGAGGTGCATGGGGATGCGCTGGGCAAGGCGGCGGCGCCTGTGGCTGTGCAAGCCCAGCGCGCGCGCAGAGGGTATGCCGGCGAGCGCCGCCGCATCCTGGTCGTGGACAACGAAGAGCCCGACCGCGAGCTGCTGGTGCAACTGCTCGAACCCCTGGGCTTTGAGCTGCGCCAGGCGGCCAGCGGCCACGATGCGCTGGACCTGCTGGCCACGGGCTACCGGCCGCACGCGATCTTCATGGACCTGGCCATGCCGGGCATTGATGGATGGGAGACGCTGCGGCGCGTGCGGCAGATGCGGTTGGACGTGCAATGTGCCATCGTCTCCGCCAATGCCTTCGACAAGGCGCTGGACAATGACGTGGAGATCAGCCCCGAAGACTTCATCGTCAAGCCCGTGCGCCACAGCGAGCTGCTCGACTGGCTGGAGCGCCGTTTGGGGTTGCAGTGGCAATACGGCGAAGCCGATACGACCCCCGCCTTGCCTGCGGCAGCGGATGCGCCCCTCACATACCCCGACACCACCGCCCTTGCCGCCTTGGCCCAGGCAGTGTCTTTGGGCTACTACCGTGGCATCCTCAACACGCTGGACGACATTGAACGCAGCCAGCCCGCGCACAGCGCTTTTGTGGGCACCATGCGGCAGCTGGCCAAGCAGTTCCAGTTCGATGCCATGGGCCAGATCCTGGAGCAGGCGCCATAGTGATGACCACCGCCAACCCATCTTCCTTGCACGCGTCTGCAGCGCCCGGTGCAGCGCTGGACCGCACCGACAGCGATGTGGTGCTGATCGTGGACGACGTGCCCGACAACCTGGCCGTGCTGCACGACGCGCTGGATGAATCGGGCTACACCGTGCTGGTCGCCACGCATGGCGAGGCGGCCTTGCAGCGTGCCGCGCAGGCCCTGCCCGACATTGTGCTGCTCGACGCCATGATGCCCGGCATGGACGGTTTTGAAGTGGCGCGGCGCCTGAAGGCATCGCCCGCCACGGCGCACATCCCCATCATCTTCATGACGGGCCTGACCGAGACCGAGCACCTCGTGGCCGCGCTGGAGGCGGGTGGCGTGGACTACGTCACCAAGCCCATCAAGCCCCGCGAGGTGATGGCGCGCATGGGCGTGCACCTGGGCGCAGCCCGCAAGGCCCGGCAGGACGCCCGCCAGGCCCGCGAGGCGCGCAACGCGCTCGATGCGTTTGGCTACGCCAGCATCACCGTGCGTGCGTCGGACGGCCGCATCGTCTGGCAAACCCCGCTGGCGCGCGAGCTGCTGCAAAGTTACTTTGGCGAAGTGAGCCCCGATGGCACGCCCACCGCATTCGGCCAATGGGCACCCGAGCCCGTGCAGGCCTGGCTGCGCCGCCACGTGCTGGCCGACAACGCGGCCGAGCTGCTGGCCGCTTCGCTGGCCGAGCCCCCGCGCCTGGCCGTGGAGCAGGGCGCCCGCAGGCTCACCTTCCGCCTGCACCAGCAGGCAGGCGACAGTGCGGGCGGCGGCGACTGGCTCATCGTGATGCGCGAGGNGTCCGACGCAAAAATCATCGAATCCATGAGCCTGTCCTTCAAGCTCACCGCCCGCGAGGCCGAGGTGCTGTACTGGGTGGTCAAGGGCAAGATCAACCGCGACATCGGCGACATCCTGGGCGCGAGCCCCGCCACGGTGAAGAAACACCTGGAGCGCGTGTTCGCCAAGCTGGGGGTGGAGACGCGCACCGCAGCGGCGGCCATGGCCATGAATCGCATCCGGCAGCTGCACCCGCAGTTTGAGGGATAGATTTTTCGTGTTTTTGGCCGCTAGCGCTTGTTGCTAAAGCGCTGGTAGCTATGAATTTTGAAGAGCCAGTGTGACCGCCGTAGGCCGCGCGTCAGCGGCCCACAGCCTTCTCCAGCTCTTGCTTGTTCATTTTTGAGCGCCCTTTGATCCCCTGGCGTTTGGCGTCTTCGTAGAGCTGATCCCGGGTGCGCCCCTGCGGGCCACGGTGCGAGTTCCTGCCCCCGCGCACGGGCGCAGGCGTGGCACGCAGGGTCTGAGGGGCGGCGGTTTTACTTTCGCCGTGCTGTGCGCGTTCCTTGTTGACCGTGCGGGCCGCGATTTCCTCGGCCGTGTCTTCGTCCTTGCCGCGTTCCAGCAGGCTGTCCTTGATGTGTTCGTACTGGCGCTCGCGTTTGGCGCTCCAGGTTCCGCGTGGCATGGTGGGCTCCTTCGAGTGGCAGGGTGATGAGCGTTTCAGCTTAGGCCCTGGCCCGGCGGCCCCGGTCAGTATTGCGCGGGGGCGGGTGTAGGACGCATGCCCCGCATGTCTTCTGAAGGGAGTGGTACGCCCTAGTCCACTGAAACCGAGAAATCGGCTGTGCGCCGAGGTGGCAGCGGGTGCAGCGCAAGGCGCGGGCTGCGGCCAAGGCTGGCCGCCTTGGCAAAGTCCGCAACGCAACGCAACGCAACGCAGCGATGCGCCTGCTGCCACCCCGGCCCGAAGGGTGAGGGCCTGGCAGGGCCGCCCTCGTCGTTGCCGTGCTCGCCGGGTGTGCAACCCGCTTGCGCCCGCCGCCTAGAGTGCGGCCCTGCCAGACCCTCACGAACAGCCGATTTCTCGGTTTCAGTGGACTAGTTGGGTCAAAAAACGGCTGTAGAGCTTATTTGACAAGCGCTTATAGCTATTATTTTTGAATGAACTACATCCCCAGCGACTTCAGCAGTGCGTCCGTGTCGTCCTGCCCCCCCGCAGGCGGTGGCGCGGGCACGGGAGGGGCTTCTTGCGACTGGGCCATCAGCGCGTCGGCATCCGGCACTTCCTGCGCCTCGAAGTCGTAGAGCTTGATGAACTCGGTGCGGTCGATGGCCAGTTCCAGGTAGAAGATGTTGTTGTTGCTGGTGTAGAAGGTCACACGCCGGGCTTCGGGCTTGTCCAGGTTGGCGTCCACGCTCAGCATCACCTGCTTGTTCAGCACCAGCATCTTGGGCTGGTTCTGGGTGATGTGGGTCTGCAGCTCGCGGCGCACCTTGCCGGTGAAGTCGCCCACCACTTGGTTCATCAGCTCGCCCATCACATTGCTCACTTCGTCCGACGTGTAGGAGCTGACCAGATCGTCCTTGGACATGCCCATGTTCAGCAGGTAGTTGGCATACAGCTCCATCGCGGCCTGGGCCGAGAAGTTGATGATGACCAGCCCCGAGAAGCCGCCATCGAACAGCACAAAACAGCCGATGTCGGGCTTAAGGCACGTCTTGCTGATGCGCTGCACCATGCCGGAGTAGTGGATCTGGCTGTGGGTGGCCACGTTCAAGACCCGGGTGACGGAGTTGCACAGGCTGATCAGCAGATCTTCGGTGCCGTAGACGGGGGATTTATCGGGGAGGCTCATGGTGTGGGTAGGCATCTGCCAGGAAAAACAACAACAAAACTGCAACGCAGACAGAGCATAGGCGATGGCGCACCGCGAGGCCAGAGTGCTTTCCGCCCTGATGCGCTCAGCTGCGGGTGTTGGCCGTGCGGTTCTTGGGCGCAGAACTTGCGTGCCCTTAATCCGGGTCATACCACGTTGGCGCCCTGGGCCCGCATGGGATGCAGCGGATTGACAACCAACCGGGCAGGCGTATCGTGCCTCCCATACCAAAAGAGAGGGGCGCCAGATGGGTGTTGTCTATAACTATGGGTTGGCCGATTTCCAATCGATTGCGGCGGGCGCAGCGGTTTTGGCCAGTGGGGGGGGCGGCAGCTACCACGACGCTTGTTCGATCCTTCAGGAGCTGGCTGGTCAGGGCTGGAGCGGCACGGTCACGGTGCAGGACTATGACGGCGCCACCAACGCCTGTGTGCTCGCCATCATGGGCTCGCCCGATGCGGCCGACAGCCTCACGCTGTCTGCGGTGCAAAACTCGGTCAGCAACACCGTGGCCGTGATGGAGGCCAATACCGGTGCCCTGCTGGGCGCCTTGATCCCTGTGGAGATCGGGCCCATCAATTCGCTCGTGCCGCTCATTGGCGCGGCCATGTCGCAGGGCGCGGTCTGGGTGGTCAACGGCGATGGCGCCGGCCGTGCCGTGCCCGAACTGCCCCAGACCACCTTCACCGGCGGTGCGCAGCTTGCGCCGTGCCCCGCTGTGCTGGCCAGCGATGCCTCTACGCTGGTGGATCTGGAATCCGCTGTGCTGGGCGCTTCTACCGCTGCGCGCGTGGAGACCCTGGCGGGTGGCGTGGTGGCCGGGTTTGGCGGGTATTCGGGCATTGCCATGTGGCCCTCCAACGCGGGCAACGGTTTTGCGTTGTCGGGCAGCTACATTCCGGGCACGCTGGAGCAGGCGCGGGGGCTGGGGCAGTTTCTGCTACAGGCCGCCACGCCGCCCGCCACTGCTGCCGTGGCGGACGTGATCACCATGATCACCGGCCGCCCAGCCAGCGCGGTGGTGACCAATTTTTTCATCACCTCGGTCACGCAGTCCACCTCCAGCGCGTCGCTGGATTCGGGCATCATCCGCCTGGACAACACACAGGACCCGAGCCTGAGCACCGAGACGCACTATCTGTACAACCTGAACGAGAACCTCATCATGTACTCGTCTGCGAGCGTGGCGCCCGATGTCATCGCCCCCGACTCCATCTGCTACTACTCGGAAAGCACGGGCCGAGGCTTCTCCAACGCAAGTGACGACTTGGCCCTGTACTTTGACGCCGCCACAGGCAAAAGCACGGGCCAGATGGTGAGCGTGATCGCCGTACAGACGGCCCCCCAGCTTTACAACACCCCGGGTGTCGTGGCTTCGTTTGCCGGTTTGCTGCGCAACATGGGTTACGCCGGGGCGATGCCGTCGGCCTGAAGAATCAAGGGTTTTTGCCGCCATGGGTGATGAAGCAGACCTGAACAAGGAGCGGCTGGAGCTGGTGCTGGAGGCCGCCGGGCTGGACCTGTGGGAGAACGATCTGGTCAGCGGCCAGGTCACCCACAAGGCCACCAAGACCTTTGAGGAGCTGGGTTTTACCCAGGACGAAATCGTGACGGGCGTGCAGGACATCTTTGGCCTGTTCCACCCTGGCGACCTGGAAAGCGTCAAGCAGGCGGTGGCCGACCACGTGGCAGGCATCACACCGCAGTACCGTGCCGAGTTCCGGCTGCGCTCCAAGGCGGGCGAGTGGATCTGGTTTGCCAACTACGGCCGCATCATGGACCGCAGCAGCGCCACGCCCGGCAAGCGGTTGATAGGTGTCACCTTCAACATCCATGACCGCAAGCAGAAGGAAGACGAGATTGCGCAGATCAACCAGCAGCTGCTGGAGCAGAACAAGCTGCTGCAAGAGCTCAACACCGCGCTGGAGTTGCTGGCCGCCAATGACTCGCTGACGGGCCTGGCCAACCGGCGCACGCTGATGGAACTGGGCGCGAACGAATGCAAACGCACCGAGCGTTTTGACCACCCCCTGTCCCTGCTGGTGGTGGACATTGACCTGTTCAAGACGGTCAACGACGCTTGGGGGCACCTTGCGGGCGACCGCGTGATCTGCGCCGTGGCCCAGGCCTGCGCGGCGCGCAAGCGCAGCGGTGTGGACATCGTGGCGCGGTTCGGGGGCGAGGAGTTTGTGATCGTATTGCCCGAAACCGATGGCGTCAGCGCCTTGCGTGTGGCCGAATCACTGCGCCACGATGTGGCCGCGTTGAGCGTGCCCGTGAATGAGCAGGGTGCGAGCGCTTCGGTCACCGTGAGCATCGGTGTGGCCACGATGCACAAGGGCTCGGGCATCGGCTTTGAAGAGCTGGTCAACCGTGCCGACAAGGCCCTGTACCGCGCCAAGGGCACGGGGCGCAACGCCGTGTACTGCGCCGATGTGCAGCAGGGTGGGGCCCCTGCGGTCCATGTACTCATCGAGCCGGACGAAGACGCAGACGCAGACGGCGTTGTCACCGCCTGAGCACAGTCCGCTCCTCACTCCTCGCTCGTCCACTCCACCTGCACGCCAAGGCTGCGCAGGTTCTCCACGAAGTGCGGGTGGGCGCGGCGGATGGGTGTGGCGTTGCGGATCTCCGAGCGCCCGGGGGTGCTCGCCGCCACCATGAAGAGCGCAATCGCCACGCGGATGATGTAAGGGCTCTCCACCACCGCAGGCGTCAGCGGGTTGCCGCCAAAGGTGACCAGCCGGTGCGGGTCGGACTGGAACACATGCGCGCCAAACTTCGACAGCTCGCCCGCCCAGCCTAAAGCGCCGTCGTACACCTTGTTCCAGAACAGCGCATTGCCCTCGGCCCGCACACCGAGGGCGATGAAGATGGGCAGCAGGTCCACCGGAAAGTACGGCCAGGGCGCCGCCTCCACCTTGGTCAGCACATTGCTGGTGAACGGCGTCTGCACCTTGAGCGGGCCCGCGCAGTGCGCGCGCGACCAGCCGTCCTCGTGCGTGATCGTGACGCCAAACTTGGCGAACGTGCGGTCGATGAGCGGAAAGTTCTCCGGCGCGCTGTTCTTCACCACCACGTCACCCCCCGTGATCGCGCCCAAGGCGAGGAAGGTGGTGATCTCGTGAAAATCCTCGTCGAAACGGAACTCCCCGCCGCGCAGTTGCGTGCCGCCATGCACCGTGATGCGCGAGGTGCCCATGCCCTCAATGCGCACGCCGATCATGGTCATGAAGCGGCAGAACTCCTGCACGTGGGGCTCCGACGCGGCGTTCGTCAGCACCGACGTGCCCTCGGCCGTGGCGGCGCACAACACGAAGTTCTCGGTGGTGGTGACCGATGCGTAGTCCAGCCAGTGGTGGTTGGCCTGCAGCCTGCCGTCGCAGCGGATCAGCAGCGAGCCTTCGGCCCGTTCCACGCGCCCGCTAAAGCGGTGGAACACCTCCACATGCGGATCGATCTCGCGCACGCCCAGCGTGCAGCCCTTGACGTTGTCCTCCAGCCGCGCCACGCCAAAGCGCGCCAGCAGCGGGGGCACCAGCATGATGGACGAGCGCATTTCCTCGGGCAGGCGGTGGTGGGCCGCGTCGAACGTGGTGGCGTGGTGGTGCAACTCCAGCGTGCCAGTGGCGTGGTCCATCTGCACATCGCTGCCCAGCGTGCGGAAGATGTCGAGGATCTTGCGCACATCGGTGATGTCGGGCACGCCGAGCAGCCTGAGTGGCTCGTTGGTGAGCAGCGTGGCGCAGAGCACGGGGAGCACCGCGTTCTTGTTGGCGGAAGGGGTGATGCGGCCCCGCAGCGGGGTGCCGCCGTGGACGACGAGGTTGGACATGGGGAGGGAGGCAGAAGAGGCCTGGGCGGGCCAGGGGTTGCGCGAGGTCGATACTCTAACTGGGTTGGGGTTTTGGTGTGTTTAGGGGCGGGGTGCCTGGTTTGTGGGCGGAGGCCGGGGAGCGCGCCCGGCAGCGCGGTAACTTTCTTTCGCGTCGCCGAAAGAAAGTCACCAAAGAAAGGGCGACCCCCAGTCTGCGACCCCTTCGCGTTGCGAAGGGGCAACCTGCGGCGGGGCGGTTGCGGGGTGCGCCGTGGAACTCGCTTTGCGCTGGCGCGCGCCGCTCGGACAACCACGGCGAGTCAGTTCACGAGGCATGCGCGCTTCGACGC
>C687J35174_10001727_pt1 | contig 31476 bp, 33 predicted proteins | sample RifCSPhighO2_01_FD_35174 | JGI IMG/M metagenome (IMG submission 35174) | reverse complement strand
AAAAGACGTTACCGATATCGGCAGCGCATAATGAGAGAAAAAACGAATTACCGCCAATTCGTAAACCAACAAAGGATGGACTAGCCAACCGATTATATTCCCAAAAGTGTTAAAAAATAAACCCGCGCCGCCCAGCGTAAAGCCAAATGCCATCGTCAGCGGCATTGCCCCTACCACTAATACGTTTGCCAATACTGAGGTAACCGAGACTGAACCAAAATAACCTAGCAAGAGCGGTAATACCGCCAATTGCGCCGCAATCGTCATCACTATATTTTCTTTCCAAGATAATAAACCGGCATTTTCAATTCTAAAGATATTTTTCAATGCCGGCGCCACGTAAACAATGCCCAATAATGCCGCAAAAGACAACTGAAAACCGATATCAAACACCAAAACTCGCGGATTCCAGAGAACCATTAAAAAGGCAGCCACCGCAATCGCATTCCGCAAACTATAGCGGCGTTCTACTCTTTGGGCTAACAATATAATAATCCCCATAATCGCGGCGCGCACGACGGATGCGGCAGCTCCAGTCATCAATACAAATAATATAATCACCGCTACCGTAAACCAAAATCCCATAAAAGAAATTGTGGCGGCAATGACGGCAATATTATATCCGGACAACGCGACCAGGTGCGTCGTACCACTTTGTTTCAAATCATTCTGTAGTTCTTTAGAAAAAGATTCCCGCGCGCCGAGCGTAATCCCCGCTAAAAAAGAGGCCTCTTCCGACGGCAAGGATTGTTTCAAAACGGTCAGGACTTTATCTCTTAATTGCAATAGTTGGGCAATGACCCAATTCCCCTGTTCGGTATTAATTCTAGAAATTTGCGGAAAAAGTATTAGATCTTCCCGAATTGCGCCGCGAACTGTTATTTCATCGCCGTATGTCAAACTAGGATAACGCCGAGCCGTCACCCGAATTATTGCACCATCTAAAGCAAGAAGAATTTTTTGGCTTCCTTCGGTATATTCAATGTTTCGTATTACTCCGTGAAATTCCGTCCGGCTCTGAAGCGATGCAATTTGCCGCTGTTTTTGGGCATCTCGCCACGCCGTATAACCGCCGCCAATCAATAACAACAACATCAATAAAGCAAACGCATACCGCTGAAAGGCAAGAAAATAAAAAGCGGCCAGTATTGCCGCCCCCGTGACTAAGATAAAATTGCCGCTAATGCTTTGAAGCAGTACGCCCAAAAGAAAGAAAGCGCAAAACCAGAAAGCCAATCGGTGCACCGCCATTTTATTTTTTCTTCTTTTTTTCTATTGCAAACTCGTTATATAATAACCTTTCTGCGTGTTCTTTATCCCATCTCTCCATAAAATCGTGAGCCCGTTGGGTATTGGGACGCAGACCTCTCATTTTTAAAATTTCATCTATTTCCTGATAGGTGTATCCAGACTCTCGCCCCGCTAATCGTTTCATATATATTTCCTGAGTTTTCGAACTGATTAATTCCGGCGCTATCAATTTTCTTTCCGGAATTTCTTCCCCAAGAACGCTTTCAAAATTAAGATGGGGCAACATATCTATAACACGACGTGGTTCTGGATATTTTATTAATTCCGTATGTGCTGGCGGCTTTTCTTCTTGGTTCTCAATTTGTTGCGTTACTGCTTTCTGCACTACTAACTTATCTGAAATAGGTGTTTCTTTTTTTAGTGTTTCTGGCGGAGTCAAAAAACTCCTAATTCTGGAAAATAAATTAGATATTTTTTGAACGGACACATACACATCTTCAATTTTCACATCTTTTTCCTTAGATAATTTCGGCACCACCATCGGCTGCTCAAACGACATAGTGTTTTTATTGTACTATACGATTACTCCGCCGCCAATCATTTCTCCATTTTTTTTATATAAAACCGCAGACTGGCCAATGGCAACAAATTTTTGGGGCTTATCGAATGTAAGCGTAGCTTTATCGCCTTTCCAAACCAGTTTGGCTTTGGAAACTGGCTGTCGATAGCGAACCCGCGCATATATATTCTGCTGGCCTTTGGTTATTGGTTTATGGCTAATAAAATTAAGATTCTTTAATCTTATTTCCTTTTTAGATAACAGCGGATTATCTTCGCCTTCGGCGACCAGAATCGCATTTTCCTCAATATCCTTTTCCGCAACATAATAAGGTTTTTTATGTGCCACGCCTAATCCGCGCCGCTGACCGATTGTATAAAATGCGGCGCCGTTATGCTCGCCGACAATTTTTCCAGACGCGTTCACAATAATTCCTTTTTTCTGGGGAATATATTCGCTCAAAAAATCCGCCAACGTCACCTGACCCAAAAAACAAATCCCCTGGGAATCTTTTTTATCGGCATTGGGCAAACCGAATTTTCTCGCTAACTGCCGCACGGTCGGCTTTCGATATTCGCCAATCGGAAATAGACAGTGTCGCAACTGTTTTTGTGCAAGTGTCCAAAGAACATAACTCTGATCCTTATTTAAATCTTTGGCTTGGTACAATGAATATGCATTACTGATTTTCTTAATTTGCACATAATGCCCAGTTGCTACATAATCCGCGCCCATCCGTAATGCCTTGTCTAAAAATAATCCAAATTTAATTTCCTTATTGCACATCACGTCCGGATTGGGCGTAATGCCGTTCCGATATCCTTCCACCATATATTGAACTACCCGTTCTTTATATTCTTTTTCAAAATCCAGCGTGTAAAAAGGAATCTGTAAAGTTTCCGCCGCTCGGCGCGCGTCTTCCGCGTCTTGTTCGGCGCAACCATCCACGTTATAGCATTTCAAATGGATGCCCGTCACGTCATACCCCTGCTTTTTCAGCAATGCCGCGGCTACGGAGCTATCCACCCCGCCGCTCATGCCGACGAAAACTTTTCTCCCCGTCTTAGACATGAGAACAAAATACAATAAAAGTCTTAAATTTGCAAAAAATGATTTTTCAATATACAATACAAACCATTAGCTTGCACATATGCTGAGTTACAATGAACTGAAAATCGGAACCGTATTTAAATTTGAGGGCGTCCCCTACGAAGTGCTGGAGTACGCATTTTTGCGGATGCAACAGCGAAAACCGGTGGCAAAAACCCGAATCAAAAATCTCCTGACTGGACAAGTGGTGGAACGGAATTTCCACCAGAACGAAGCGTTGTCGGAAATTGAAATTGATAAGGTGCCGGTTACTTATTTATATACGAGTCGGAATGAATTTTGGTTTTGCGAAAAAGGCAATCCGAAAAATCGTTTTAAAATTGCGGAACAGAAAATCGGTCCGGAAGCGCGGTTTTTAAAACCCAATTCCGAAGTAACCGCCATTAAACTAGAAGAGGAAATCTTAGCGATTAAGTCGCCGATTAAAGTTGATCTCAAAGTAATTGAAACTCCTCCCGGCGAACGCGGCAACACCGCCCAAGGCGGCACCAAAACCGCCAAACTGGAAACCGGCGCGGAAATTGCCGTTCCGCTTTTTGTGAATGAAGGCGATATTGTCCGAGTCAACACCGAAACCGGCCTTTACGTGGAACGCGCGGAAAAAGCCAAGTAAATTATTCTTGCGGCGGCGTTTCCTCTTTCTCTTGAGCTTCCGTCGAAGCACTAGCTAACGATTTTTCAATCGCGGAACGTAAATCATCTAAATTAATCTTCTTCCGTTCCCGTTCGGGATGATATTCCCGTGGCGGATGAGGAGACGATGTATTAGTCTCCGATTCTTTTGGCTTTAATACTTGAGCTAACGGCTGTTCGTAACGCCGGGCCACTTTATCTTCCATAATTTTTCCGCCCTCGGTCATCCATTCCCCCGCAATGCTTTCCTCCACCTTTTCCTGTGGCGTTCCGTAGCGGCTCCGGCTGTTTTCAATAATCACGTCTTTATATATTTCTTGCGGTGTCTGGTAAGGAGTGGTAGTGCGTCCGGAAAACGGCCGCGAGGCAATGCCGTCAATCATCAATTTGGTATAAAAATTATATTTTGGCAAATTGACGAAATCGTTCATCATAAAATCCGGTTGATACTCTTTTTCCAAAAACTCCGCGTCTTCCGCGCCTACCCGAAAGACTACCATCGTTCCGACGTTCCCGAAAATCGCATCCCGCACCACGGTGCTTTTGGTTTTATTGTCGCTCAATTGGCCGATATATTGGTGTGCTAATATCAAACACAATCGATATTTTCGCGCTTCGGATAAAATCGTGGCGAAAGATTCCGTGGCAAAATTTTGGAACTCATCCACATAGACATAAAAATCTCGGCGTTCCGATTCCGGTATTTCTACCCGAGACATAGCCGCCAGCTGGATTTTGGTGATAATCATGGAACCGAGCATGGCAGAATTATCTTCCCCGATTCTGCCTTTAGATAAATTAACGATTAAAATTTTCTCTTCATCCATAATCTTCCGCATATCAATAGAAGAATGCGCTTGACCTAAAATATTCCGGATTAAAGGGTTGGTGACAAATTGGCCGACTTTATTTTGAATGGCAGCCGTCGCTTCGCTCTCTAAACGCTGGGTATACTTAGCAAACTCATTGACCCAAAAACTTTTTACTACCGGATCTTTCAAATTATCTACGACTTGTTTCCGATATATTTTATCGGATAGCATCCGCATAATTCCCAACAAAGTGGAGCCGGGATATTCCAGCAATGCCAGCAGCGAGTTATTTAAAATATATTCCATTCGAGCAGACCAAACGTCCGGCCAAATCTTTTTGAAGACACCCATAATACCGGACGCAACAATATGGCGATACTGCGTTCCCACTTGTTCTAGTGGATTAAAAGCTATTGGGTGTGTCATGTCTTGTGGATTAAAATACACCACGTCTTTAATACGTTCTTCTGGGACAAACTCCAGCATTTTTTCCGCAAATTCTCCGTGCGGATCCACAATCGCTACTCCATGTCCGGAACGCATATCTTCAATCACCATATTCTCCAACAAAGTAGTTTTACCGACACCGGTTTTACCAATGACGTACATATGCCGCCGACGGTCATCGCGTTTAATTCCAAATTTTCTTAAATTGTTGCGAAAATTAGTTTCGCCGAAAAGTGTAATTTCTGCCATGATGTAAAATATTTGTTATTTACTCTTCTCCTAATGGTAAACCGGATGGCGGCTCACCCTTCCGAGTCTGAAGACGACGCAATAATGGCGCTTCCACGGTTTCAATTGGAAAATGGAATATAGTTGCCAACTCTTCAGTATTTAAAACATAGGTTTTGGGAGGAAGAAAACGAAGTTTATACATTTCAAAAATTTGGCGCTTGCGAAAATGCAACCGATGAGATCGAAACCAACTTTGGGATGTTAATTTTCTGGAAGTAATGAAAGTAATTGTATCGCTTAAGCTTTTAAAACCATTCATGTCTTGGGTATTAAATTGCCGAATTGCGCCATCTACTGCGCGCACATTGGATTGCGTAAAGGCTTTCCTTTCATCAATATAAATAAAACGAATTCCCACTTCAAAGCCGACTTTGGAAATCTTTTTTTCTACTCCCTTTAATACATCTTGTTCTCCGGGAGAAAGGAATAAAAATTTTAATTTTTCCTCTTTTTTCTCACCGCCAGACCATTCTGGAAGAGTAACCGGAGCGGCAATGAGATTTTTAGCAAATTCAAACAAACCATCAATTTTTTCCACCCAAAAACCTTTCGGCGCTTCCTTTTTCCTCTGCATCATTTTATCCCGAATTGCTTCTCCCTTCTTTTTCCAATCATTAAAAGAATCCGGAATGGGCTTAATAAGATACTGAAGCCAGATTGCTTCGGTTGATTTCAAACGCGACATTACTTCCGTAATGGCCGAAATGGGATCCAGCCGCTGCTCATCAACGTTGGCTTCAAAAAAGTCATACGTTCGGATGGGATAAGCATCTTCTTTCTTTAAGACATAATCATTTCCCCAAATATCGTAGAGATCATTCGGCAATACATTGGGAAAATATTCCGTATAATCTTCAATATCAATTATTTCCGCGTCCGGATATTCGGAATAAATTGCTGATTCTACCAAGTTTCCTAAAAATTCCGGAAATCGGGCAATAAAATGGACTGCGCCATTATGTCCCACCAGTTCAAATGTCATCCACATCTGCTCTTCACCTTTAAAATACTTATCCTCTAAACCGAACTGTTTAAATTGAATGGCATGCAATGCGGAAAAAACATTTTCCATTGCTTTCGGAGTTTTGAGAATTTCTTTCGGAATTTTAATTTCAATCATCTTATGCTTTATCTTACGGCGCCATAAGCGATTTAATCCGCGCAGCCATAATTCCTCCCAAATAAAAAATAAACCGATAGGTAAAATCACCCACCAGCTTGCGGCGATTATATTAACGATTGATTTAAAAATACCAAGAATAATCTCCATGCCCATAACTCCGCACACGGAGCTATATGCCTATTATACTTCTTTTACCGCGTACCTGCCATCCGATAAACGTTGAAAATGTTTTTTATTCTGCAAATTAATAAAAATAGTGTTCTTTTTAAAGACTCGTTCCCGTACTACCAAATCCAAAAGTTCTTTTGGCTTTAATGGACCATGCTTTTTCAGCAATCGCCCAATGACTTCTCGAGCCGTTCCGGACATTAAACCGAATTCTTGCAATCCATAAATGCCCCGCCCTACCAAAACAAAGCGCTCATCTTTAATTAATTCATTATGAACGGTTTGCGCGTTTGCTGGCTTTTCTTTTCGGAACTTATTAATCATGTTAGCAATATTGATAAAATGCAGCGGCTGCTTTTCTTTCCGAAGCACTAAATACGCCCAATCTCGCACGGTCCGCGGATTCACTTCGGACCAAGCGGACAAACCAAAATCACCGTATTGGTTTACGTGAAATTGTTTGGAAAGCGATACATAGTTCAACGCCACTAAATCTTTTAAATTGTGCGGTTGAATCGCTTCATTAAACACCTTGTCAATATTTTCGTGCGTCACTACTTCTTTTCGTTTAGTATTTAAAAACTTCACTAATTTGACGATAAAGCCAGTGGCTTTTTTCTGATCGTCCGAAGACACGTACCAATAAGAATGGAATTGTTCGCTCTCTGGAGAGTATTTCGGATATTCAACCAAATCCATAAGAAAACGAACTTTATGCGCTAAATGAGACGCATTAGGATCGGTCACTAAAAATTTAAAATCAGACACTAAAAGTGCTTCTCGGCGAAGACCGCCAAAATTCTTTAAGTGCGCCGTTGCCGTAGTAAAAAAATCATTTAACTCCCCTTTCTTTACAAATACTTTCAAATCATTAAGAGCGCTTGCTTCTACTTGGCGAATTCGTTCCCGAGTGACGCCAAAAGACTTGCCTAATTCCGCAAGAGTAAGCACGTTGCCATCTTTCATGCCATAACGTTTTTCAATTACTTCCCGTTGGCGATCCGACAACGATCCGAGTAATTTATTCACTATTTGTTCAACGCTTAGTTTCATTGAAAAAAGGATACCATATTTCTTGACAGTATGTCAAATACCCAGTCCTGTGGAAAAGAAAATCGCTCATGATTATTCATCATGAGCGATTGCTTTGAATCTTTATTTCTTCGTAAGGGAATTTCTTTCAATTGTACAGACCATTGAATCCACTACCTCGCTTTTGAGTGGCGGTACTGGATAATAGCGCTCTTGATTTTGGAGCAAAAGCGTATAATCCGCCGCAAAGGCTTGGACGAAATCTTTGGGATCGTGGACTTCGTACATAACGCCGCGCGCGCAAGGCCGCCAGACCCGAACATCAATGGCTCGTTCCAAAGCATCCAGCGCTCCGGTACGAAAGTAACAAATCACCTTCTTCCGCTGGAAAGCGCCGGCAACGCCAATGGAACTGCCGGGCATATCAATGATGAAATCGGAACCCGGAATGACATCAAACGTCGCCATTTCCGATTTTCCGACGAACCGAATTGGAATCGCAGACTTTTCTTTCAAAGCATCGTAGATGGCCGGGTTGTCTCGAAAAGCCAAGTCGCCAGGATGAGCGGAAAATAAAATTTTCCAATTATGCCCGGATACTTGCCCCAAAGCCAAAATGATGTCGATGAGGAAAGCTTGGTTATCTCTCGCAACGGTTCCGCCAGTGCACAATACTGCGGTTTCGAAATCGCCGATGCCTAATTGTTGGCGTACTTCCTGTCTGGAAAACCTCTGCTGATTGTAACTTTCCCAGGTTGGATTGCCCGAAGCGATAATTTCTGCATTTGGATACAGAACACGCGCTGATTTCGCTTCGCCTTCATCCAACACAAACAGAAACTTTGCGTCCGGACGCATGGTGGCAAACCATTTCCTCCGAAATACATCATAAGTGTCCGCATAAAGCCCAAGGGGCTTTTGGAATTCCCGAGCTAACTTAATAGCAGATAATTCTTCCAACGCTTTTTCTTCTGGGGTGGATATACCCGTAACCACCATATCGGCAAATTGAATGGTATTCCGAAGAATATCCGGATCAATACCGGTGGGTTTGCCATGACCCAAAAACTTCATTATGCTGGCGCCTCGTTTCTCCAACGCTTCTCCCAAAAACTCAAACGCAAGGGATGGCGCCACCAATCCCGCCACCAAAACTATATTCATCTTTAGCCTCCTTAATTTAAAATGTACTAACCCCTACTCAGTGTAGAGATGTTTAAAATACCACAAACTTTAATTTAAAGCAAGAAATACTTATTTTTTCTGTAAAAAGGTCAGGAGCGGGCTGGCTACGAAAATTGAAGAATAGGTGCCAATAACCGTGCCGATTAAAATAGTAAGGACAAAATAACTCAAGTGGGCCGCGCCAAAAAGATAGAGCGCCACCAACACAATCACCAAGGTTAAGGAAGTATTAACTGAACGCGCAAAAGTTTGATTTACGCTTTCATTAATAATGTTCGCTAACGGCTTTCCTTTTTGGAGAATCAAATTTTCCCGAATTCGATCAAAGACCACAATCGTATCGTGGACGGAAAAACCGATAATCACTAAAATCGCGACAATAAAATTAGTATCTACTTCCACGCCTTTATAATATCCAAACCAGGCGTACACTCCCGCCGGAATTAAAGCATCGTGAAAAAGCGTAACCAAAGTAATCACACCATATTTCCAAGAACTTACCGGATAAGAAACTTTCCGGAAGGCGAACGCAACGTATAAAGAAATGCCCAACAAGACCATTACAAAAGCAATTAAAGCTTTATTGCGGAGTTCTCGGCCAATGGCCGGCCCAATACTCTCAAATCGTAATTCTTCAATTTTTCCAAAACCGGATTGCAGCTTCTGAAAATATTCCTGATGCTGAATCTCGTTGATGGTATTCGTTCTAATTAAAAAAATATTTTTATCCGTGCTGGCAGTGACCAGAAAATTTTCTAGCTTCACCGTCTCCTTCATAAATTGCTCTAGCCGTGGTACATCTACTAATTGGTCAATAAATTTTATTTGCCACAGCGTACCGCCACTGACATCAATACCCGATTGGAAACCCAAAGCAATCATACTCGCTACCGCCGCAACCGTCAGCAGGGTGGAAATGCTAATAAACCAATTTTTATATTTAATGAGATCGAACATAGATGGTTTTTAATAAATTTCGGGTTACTGTAATCGCCGTAAACATACTCACAAGCACGCCGATTAAAAGCGTCAAAGCAAAACCCTTTACAAAACTGGAAGTCAAATTGTACAGAATCAGCGCGGTTAAAATAGTAGATACATTGGAATCTCGAATGGAAGTCCAAGCGCGCTTGAATCCTTCTTCTAACGCCGCCATTTTGGAAAGGCCTCGTTTGATTTCTTCCCGAGTACGTTCAAAAATCAAAATATTCGCATCTACCGCCATACCAATAGATAATATAAATCCCGCAATGCCAGCTAACGTCATAGTTACGCCAAAAATCTTGAAAATTGAAAGTGAAAGAATCACATAAATCGCCAACGCTAAAGCGGCAAAAAACCCCAAACCGCGATAGTACAAAATCATAAAGAGCATTACCGCCAAGGTGCCGTAAATGCCCGCCCAAACAGTTTTCTGCAAAGAATCTTGTCCCAGAGACGCGCTTACGGTTTGCTGATTTACCAATTGAATCGGCGCGGGCAGAGCTCCGGCATTTAGACGCTCCACTAATTTTCGCGCTTCTTTCACGTCTTGAATGCCGCTAATTTGCGCTTTTCCGCCGGCAATAGCTTCATTTACGCGAGCAATTTCAATCGGATTGCCATCTAAGAAAATCGCTAGATATTTATTCACATTATTTCTCGTAATTATTTCAAACAACCGGGCGCCCTCTTCATTAAAATCCAATATCACTACAGGAAGATTCAAATCAGTAAAATTTAACTGCGCTCCATTAATATACCGGCCAGTTAATTCCGTGGAATGAAATTGGGGATTTTTTTCGTCGGAAGCATCCACTTCGGCAAACCACAAAGAAGGGGTTTCCCCAATTTGTTGAATGGCTTCATTAATATCTTGAATACCCGCTAGTTCCACGTTTAATCTAAATTCCTCTCCCGCTTGAGAAATCGCGACTCGGGGTTCCGCCACACCAAATAAATTGACCCGTTTTTCAATTACATCCCGAAGACCGTTTACTACGGTGTCTTTATCTGCAGAACCGATGCCAGAAAGATCCACGTTATAAACCAAATAACTACCCCCCACCAAATCCAAACCTAACTTCCATGATTGCCATTTATTTGCTAAAGGACTCTTTGGATACACAAAAAAACCGCCAAGCACGGTCAGCAATATAATAAACAATAGGAGAGAAACCGATTTCCACTTCATGAAAGTCAATACTAATGGATTCTTTTATTTTATTCAACTATGATCGCAGAAATAATCGCGTCTTGAAACGGGTGATCATTGCCATTGCGAGTTAACGCTTCAATTAAAGCAACTACTTCCATTCCCTCCAACACCCTGCCAAAAGCTGTATGCTTTCCGTCCAACCAGGGAGTAGACTGCGCGGTAATAATAAAAAATTGGCTGCCGTTAGTATTGGGTCCGGAATTTGCCATTGCGAGCGTACCACGAACTAATTTATAGGAATTAATTTCATCCGCGAATGTATATCCGGGCCCGCCCTGGCCGTCATCCGCCCAATTAGCATCTTTAGTATTAGGATCGCCGCCCTGGATCATAAAATTGGGAATTACCCGGTGAAATTTAGTGCTACTGTAAAATCCTTCCCGCGCGAGCTTTAAAAAATTCTCTACCGTTTTCGGCGCGTCTTTTTGGAATAATTCCAATTTAATATCACCGAAATTGGTTTTCATCAGCGCAATCGGATTGGCGCTATTTTCTGGACTTTGAACGCTTGGCGTTTCCGTGTTTGCTTTTTGCCCGTTCCAAAAATAAATCCCAGTAAAAAAACCAACCAAAACTATTGCGGTAATAATGTAATTTTTCATAAACCTCATTATAACAAAAACACCTTCAATGTATACACATTGAAGGTGTTAAAGTTGTTTTTGTTTTAATTATTGTGCCCTCACATGGAATCGAACCATGATCAATTGCTTAAAAGGCAACTGCTCTACCATTGAGCTATGAGGGCGAATTTTAATAATTTACAATATATTGTACAGTTTGTAAATGTTTTTTGCTATACTAAAGATAGTTAACTTTCAAAGCGGAGGCGCATATGACCATTGAAGAGTTTTCCACAACTGCTTCTGATGAGAATATTTCCGACACGCAAATTGAAAAAATGTTTCTGGATATTGAGCGGAATGCTTCTAAAGAAATTAGGGAACGCGCTCTTTCCATATTAAAAGAGCGCCGTCCGTCAGTGTTAGAAATTTTACGCGCTTGGCCAAATTCGCACTACTAAAAACCCCTTATTTTGTCGAAGGGGTTTTTATATTTTTTTCGATATGTTATAATACAATTATCTTATGAAGATTAAATTACACAACAAAGTAAACACAACCGTCGCGTTCGGATTAATTTTGCTTTCTTGCGCGCTCATCTTTTGGACAATCACTTCGATTCTTCTGGAAGTCAATGAAGTAACGCGAGATGCGACAATAAAAATTTTGGAGACGCAAAAAGTAGAATTAGCCGCCTTCCAAAAACTGATGTCGATTCGGCAAGGGAATGCTCAATAATACGCTTTCTTCGGGCTTATTATTACAATTCCCCCTCTAATTCCTCTAAAATCTTTTTCGCTTTGGAGTTTAGTTTCTTTGGAGTTTCTAAGTCAAATTCTACATACAAATCTCCCCGGCGATGAGTGCCGAGCTTGGGCATGCCTTCTCCCGGAATCCGCAATCGTTCCCGCAGATTAAATCCGGACGGAATTTCCAAATGCAGTTTCCCGCCACCAATAGTCGGCGTTTCTATTTTTTTACCCAACAGCACATCCGTCAGACGCAATGCTTTCTTCACCGTCAAATCATCATTGGTTCTCTTAAAGTCTGGGTGATCTTTCACCTTAATTCGCACATACAAATCGCCTGTTCCTGCGCCACGCTCGCCGGCTTGTCCGGCGCCAACTACTTTTACTAGCTGGCCATCAGCAATACCGGGAGCAATTTCTATTTGAATATTTTTCCCGGACTTAATTCTCCCACTGCCGCTACAGGTACCGCAGATTTTATTCGGAATCTGACCCTGACCGTTACATTTTGAACACGCGCGCACTTGGGCAAACTGACCAAAAAAACTTTGCCGGGTTTCCCGAATCTCTCCCCGGCCATCGCAGGTACCGCATTTCGTAAAACCCTCCTTGGCAAAATGGCCCATCCCTCCGCAAGCGGCGCAATTGATAAAAGTTTGAAAATGAACTGCCGCTGCAGTTCCCCGGAATGCTTCTTCTAAAGTGATTTCGTGCGCAGTTTCCAGGTCTGCGCCGCGATGATAGGTTTTGCGACGCTGCCCACCGCCGAAAAATGCTTCAAAGATATCTCCAACATTGCTGAAATCTCCGAATTGGGATGGATCAAAATCAAATCCCTGGCCGTTAAAATCGAAACCACCGCCGCTAAATGGATTACCACCATTAGACGTTTTTCCAAAACGATCATATTGCGCCCGTTTATCCTGATTAGAAAGCACTTGATAAGCTTCGTTGATTTCTTTGAATTTTTGTTCGTCTCCGCCGGTTTTATCTGGATGATGCTGATGGGCTAATTTGCGATAGGCTTTTTTTATATCTTCTTCCGAAGCATCGCGAGCAACCCCAAGCACATGATAATAATCTTTAGGCATAGGAAAAAATTACAAAACAATAATCTCTCGGCTCCGGCTTTCCAAGGAAACTCTGGCAAAACCCAGCGCCATCAATAATTCGTAGACAAGATAAATAATCGGCGCCAGCGCCCATTGAATGAATATCGCAAAACTTTTTATTACCAAAAACACAATAACCACTGCCGCCAGCGGCGTATAAGCACGCACATTTTCCGGAATTTTTATAATCCGATCGGCGGCGTAATCATATATTACATCCGCAACAATTTCATTATTTGTAAAATCAATTTTGTAAGCAGCGCGTAACGCATTCAGGGTTTGCTCCGGTGGGATGCCCTCATCAGAAATTAAACCGGCGAATTCTTTCATCGTCATTTCAAAAGAAAAAGACGGATCAATAATTTTTTGGACAATGGGAGTCATTGGATTCATAAAAGACCGGATATAGCCGCGTAGAAGCGCCGGATCATCCAGATTGATGCCGCTCACATAAAAAATACTGATGAATATCGCTAGCGCCGTTAATGTTTTTGCGCTCACTACCCGTTCCACTTGAAAAAAATGGATTTTAATTTGATTTGATCTCTGCCTTCTTCCCTGAGAATTACCAAGCCACACAAATATAAATAAACCCAGTGCAGCGCTAACTACGTATAAAATTGGCCGAGTTAAAAATGGCAATATCCCAGCTAAACTTTCTCCCAAAACAATAGCCGCGCTCAAAGCGCCGCTTTTAACAAAAAAAGCTTGTAAGACCACCACTATTAAGAAGAGCGATCCGGCAACCATTGCGCCAACCAGATTCAAGACGCTAAAAAAATAACCAAACGCCGCCGCGCTGATTACCCCTCCGGCGATAAATGTATACAATCTCCAGCTAGAAATATCCGCCTCGGATTGATTATCCAAAAACGATGGGTCACTCATAGTATTTAGTATAAATTACTATTTTATTTATCGCCATCAGTGGAACTGGCTGTCGGGCCTGGTTGCGCCGGACCCTGACTGGACCCATGCATGGCTTGGCCAATTTTCTGTACTTCTTGAGAAAGTTCTTCCGTTGCGCGTTTGATCGCTTCTGTATCATTGCTGTCTTTCACCGCTTTCAAAGCGTCAATCTTTTTCTGGATTACTTCTTTAATTTCCGCCGATACTTTCTCGCCGGCTTCCCGAAGCGATTTTTCTCCAAGATATACCAAGCTTTCCGCATTATTCCGCAGTTCCACTATTTCCCGTTTTTTCTTGTCTTCCGTTTCGTGCAACGCGGCCTCTTTTTTCAGGCGCTCTACTTCGTCCTTGGAAAGACTGGTGCTGGCTTCAATATGCACGGATTGGCTTTTGCCGCTTGCCTTGTCTTTCGCGGAAACATTCACAATGCCATTAGCATCAATATCAAAAGTAACTTCCACTTGCGGCATGCCTCGAGGAGACGGCGGAATGCCGTCTAAAATAAATTTTGCCAGAGTTTTATTGTCCGATGCCATTTGCCGTTCTCCCTGCAAAACATGGATTTCCACCGAAGTTTGATTATCCGCCGCCGTGGAAAAAACCTGCGATTTCGCGGTTGGCACGGTGGTGTTTTTATCCACCAGCCGAGTAAATACACCGCCCAAAGTTTCAATGCCCAAGGAAAGCGGCGTAACATCCAGCAAGAGCACGTCTTTTACATCCCCCTGCAAAATTCCACCTTGCACCGCCGCGCCGATAGCAACCACTTCATCTGGATTAATACCTTTGTGCGGTTCCTTGCCAAAAGCTTTTTTTACCGCTTCTTGGATTGCGGGCATCCGGGTTTGTCCACCCACCAGGACAATTTCATCGATTTCGTTTAATTTAAAACCAGCTTCTTTCACCGTTTTTAAAGTCAGCTCAATGGAATGTTCAATATAATCTTTCACTAATTCTTCCAATTTTGCCCGCGACAATTTCATTAGAAAATGTTTTGGTCCGGCGGAATCAGAACTGATGTACGGTAAATTAATTTCCGTTTCCAACGAAGTGGAAAGTTCGTGCTTAGCGCGTTCTGCCGCTTCTTTCAGACGCTGCAACGCCAACGGGTCTTTGGAGATATCAATGCCTTCTTGTTTTTTGTATTCAGTTACCAGATATTCATTAATCCGCTTATCAAAATCATCGCCGCCTAAATGGGTATCGCCGCCGGTGGATTTTACTTCAATTGTATCGTTGCTCACTTCCAAAACAGAAATATCAAACGTGCCGCCGCCAAAATCGTAAACCACGATTTGTTCGTCTTTTTGTTTATTCAAACCATACGCTAGCGCCGCCGCGGTCGGTTCATTGATGATTCGGCGGACTTTCAAACCGGCAATTTCTCCGGCATTCTTGGTAGCTTGCCGCTGGCTGTCGTCAAAATACGCCGGTACGGTAATCACCGCTTCTTCTATTTTTTCGCCTAGTTTGGCTTCAGCGTCCGTTTTTAATTTAGTCAAAACCATCGCGGAAATTTCTTCCGGCGTATACCATCGGTCCGCCATTTTAATTTCTACGCCGCCCGAAGCGGATTCTTTTAGTTCGTAGGGAAGCCATTTTTTATCATTTTGCACATCTTTGTCCGAATATTTTCTGCCAATCAATCGCTTCACGGAAAAAATGGTGTTCTGGGGGTTTGTTACCGCTTGGCGTTTTGCCAGTAAACCCGCTAATCGTTCATTGGACTTGCTCAAACCGACAATGGAAGGAGTAGTGCGATTGCCTTCTGCGTTTTCCAATACGCGCGGTTCGCCTCCCTCAACGACTGCGACTGCCGAATTAGTTGTTCCTAAATCAATTCCGATAATTTTTGCCATAATTGTTTTTTATTAATTATTTTTTTATTTCGCGACTTTGACCCGTGTCGGCCGAATTACTTTACCATTCAGTTTCCAGCCCCTTTCCAGTTCTGCCGCCACCGTTCCGCTGGGTTGCTCCGCTTCCATTTCCCCCAGCGCTTCGTGCAAAGCCGGATCAAACAGTTCTCCTAGCGCTTTAATCGGCTCCATTCCCTGCTTAGTCAATTCTCCGACTAATTGCGCATAAATCATTTCCACGCCTTTCTTTTCTTTGCTATCGGCGGTCATTGCCAGATACATTTCCAAACTATCCACGATGGGCAACAAGTCTCGGATTAGATATTCGTTGCTAAACTTGACCAATTCTTCCCGCCGCTTGGCTTCGTCTTTCTGATAATTAACAAAGTCCGCTTTCGCCCGCTTCCAGCCATTCAGATATTCCTCACGTTCTTGTTTGATTTGTTCTAATTCTTTAATATTATCCTCGTTCATATTCATTAAAATAAGTATGGAATAATTTTAATAATTTCATATTTTTCGGATAGTCCATTCGTTTTGGACCAATTAAAGCGATGACTACTTTTTCTCCACCTATTTCATAACTGTCCAAAATCACCGATAAGTTTTCACTGTGGGTAATCGGGCTCTGCTTACCGATAAATACTTGGGGCGCCGGCAATGCTTTGCCGAATACGCGGCTCCGTAACGCGTCCATTCGCGTATCCAACATTTCAAAATCATGCACGATTTCTTGAAATTCCTGCTTGGTATCCATATCCAAATGATCCACCAATTCTTCAAAACCGCTCTTGTACACTGTGGGTTCTTTTTCTTTCTTGCCGACACCGAGCAATTGGGTTTCGTCCGAAACCGACTTTATAAAATCTTGAAGCTTGCCGTGTTTTAACTCGCCAGCCAGCGCGCCATAGCGCTCATTGATAATCCGTTTGGTGTCTGCCACATCGCTAAAGGTTTGCGCGACAAAAAACTGATAACCCTTGTCGGTTGGCACCCGGCCGCCGGAAGTATGAGTTTGCATCAAAAAACCCTCTTGAGTGAGTTCATTTAATTCATTCCGCACGGTTGCGTCTTTCACACCAAAATCATAATCTTTCGCGAGTTCCTTGGAACTCACCGGCTTCCCTTCCCGAATATATTGTTTAATCGCCGCTTCTAAAATTGCCTTCGTCCGAACGTTCATAATCTTCAGTATAAAAAAATTAGCACTCTTGTCAAGAGAGTGCTAATCAACATTTGCAAAACAAAAGCCCAGTCACATTATGTGACTGGGCCAAGACTATTTGCTTATTATTTTTTACCTTTATCGCATTGTGCTAATCAGGCATGAAATGCGCCATCAGACTACCTTTAGGAATGGCAAGTTCATATCTTTTCCTCTCCCAACTCAGTGCAACTAATCTTCTGGACGGATTTACAAACTGCCGGGTGTAAACTCTGAGTTCATTATCTTTTCTTTCTTCTTCTATTAGTGTTAGGTTTTCAGCCCTAACTTTTTCCAACTGATATTCATTTCCGACTTGCTTGTACCAGTAATAGTATGGATTGGGACGCCCGATGATCTTAATACTACTATGTAACTTTAAATGCTCTGGGCCAGTCCAATGTTTCTTCACTGCAAATTCTCCGAGAGCAAATGCAAATGCGATACTAACGCAAGACCCAATGGCAGTACCCAATATAGTTTTAAAGACGAGATTGGGCCCAGTTTGGTAGTATTCAAAGTTATGCGTTAGAACAAATATAGAGCTGAGAGCAAAAGACAGCAGGACAAGGCATATAACTAATACCATAGTATTTTTCTCCTTTTATTTTTACAATGTTCGAAATTCAGAGTTTCTGAACTACTACACAATAGAACATTATAATATAAAAGTCAATTAACTGTACTAGGAAAACTCTGGTGCCAACTAACAAAGTGTCTCCCTATTATTCTAGCCATGGCATTAATAATAGGGTTAATAAAAAGGTTGTTGTTCTCCAAAGGCGCTCCGGCTGTGGGTCGTACGGAACTTCCCGCAGTCCGATTCAGATTGGTTTCGCCGTAGGCGGATGAATCGGACGAGGGAGAAGAAAGTTTCTCCGCTGGAGAGAAACTATTCTGGTTCCGGTAGGCACACAGCCGGAGCGCCGTAAGGATCGTTAAAATCTGATATACTAAAATAGTTATATGAAAATCATCAAAGATAAATTCACCTGGATTGATATTATCAACCCAACTCCGAAAGACGTGGAATATCTGCGGAAGATTTATCCCCGCTTCCATCCGGTGATTCTGGACGAACTTTTGCACACTTCGGCGCGCTCCATGGTGGAACGGGACGAACATTATCTTTTCTTTACTTATCACCTTCCCACCTACGATTCCAAAACCAAAACCTCCCAAAAAACCGAAATAGATTTTCTGGTAACAAAAAATGTCCTGATTACCGTCCATTATGAAGAAATGGATCCGTTAAATGATTTTTTCAAAAAACTAAACCAGGATAAAGAATTCAAAAAAATGGCCCTGAGAGAAAATACCGGAAAACTCATTTACTACCTTGTTGAAGAATTACTGCTCTTCTCCCAACGCCAACTCCATCACATTGAAGAAGACGTATTTGCAATTACCAAAGAACTTTTCCGCAAAGAAGAAGAAAAATTATTGGAAAAAATTTCCTACATCAAACGTAATATCCTGGATTATCGGATTATTACTAAACCGCAAGAAATTATCTTATATTCATTGAAAGAAGCCGGTACCGCTTTTTGGAGCCAAGATATGCGCATTTATTTCTCCGACCTAATGGGCGATCATCTGAAAGTGATGCAACAGCTGGATAACTTTAAAGAAACTGTGGAATCTTTGGAAGCTACTAATGCCCAGCTACTGACCGCCAAAACCAATGCTGTCGTGCAGCGATTTAGCGTCATTGCTTTCCTTACCTTCCCGCTAATTCTTGTCATCGGTCTTTTTACTGTTCCGGCGATTGACCGGATTTTTGAAAACAGTTCCGCTTTTTTTGCCATCGCATTCATTGGCGCGCTCGCTTTTATCATTGGTCTTTTTGCTCTGTTCCGTAATAAAAAATGGCTCTAATCTATGCGAATTAAATTACTCAACACGTTATCTGAAAAAAAAGAAATTTTACCGATCCGCCGAGGTAAGCCGTTGCGCTTTTTTGTTTGCGGACCAACCGTATATGATTTTTCCCACATCGGCCACGCCCGGACCTATCTGACCTTTGATATATTCGTCCGCTATCTCCGCGCGCAAGGTATTTCCGTTTTTTATCTGCAAAATATCACAGATATTGATGACAAAATCATTGAACGGGCCCGCACTACTAACAAAACCGCTAAAGAAGTGGCGCAACATTTTTTTGAATCTTATCGCGAAGATATGAAGTCGCTTGGCATAACTAGCGTAACGAAATACGCGCCCGCCAGCCAATTCATCAAAGAAATTCAAAAACAAATTACTGTGATGATTAAAAAGGGCATTGCTTATCAAACTTCGTCCGGCGTGTATTTTGAAGTAAAAAAATTCCCGCCTTACGGTAAACTTTCCAAGCAAAACTTATCCGCCCTTCGGCCCGGTTATCGCATTGAACCAGACGCAGAAAAAAAAGATCCGCTGGATTTTGCGCTCTGGAAATTAAAAAAATCCGACGACGAACCAAGTTGGCCAAGCCCGTGGGGCGAAGGCCGACCCGGTTGGCACATTGAAGATACGGCAATTTCCGAACGTTTTTTCGGACCGCAATACGAAATCCACGGCGGCGGAATGGATTTGAAATTCCCCCATCACGAATCAGAAATTGCTCAACAGGAATCTGTTTCCGGAAAAAAACCATTCGTTAAAATCTGGCTGCATACCGGATTTCTGCTAATTAATGGAGAAAAGATGTCCAAAAGCCTAGGTAATTTCATTACCATCCGAGACTTTCTAAAAAATCATTCTTCCGACGTCTTGCGTTTTATTACCCTATCCCACCATTATCGTTCTCCGATCGACCTTAAAGATACGCTCGCTACGCAAACCCAACACTCCTTAGTAAGGATAAAGAATATACTTGGCCGATTAAATCTCCTCAAAAAAACCGGTACAATCAATCCTCGCCTGGCGCAATCTTTGGCATCTACACAAAAACATTTCCAACAAGCTCTGGGAGATGATTTCAATACTCCCAGCGCGATTGCCACCTTATTCCATCTCATCAATGAAACGGAGCCGCAAATTTGGAAACTGAATAAAGCCGAAGCAAAAGCGGTGCAAAAGTTTTTGATTACATCTTTTGCGCTTTTTGGCTTAAAAATCAAAACTCCCGTATCTCCCGCTAATGTTAAAAATTTGCTTAAAAAGCGCGAGTTATACAGAGCTAATAAACAGTTTACTCACGCAGATGACTTGAGAAAAGAAATAGAAGCGTTAGGATACCTAGTAGAAGATACTCCGCTAGGACCGTATCTCGCAATTACTAAGTAATTTTATATGAGTACAAAAAATATTAAATTGCCTCCGCAAAACGTTGAGGCGGAACAATCTGTGCTCGGCTCGCTGATGTTGGATAAAAACGCGATTATCAATATCGCGGACATTTTAAAGCCGGAAGATTTTTATAAACCAGTTCACGGCACTATCTACGAAGCCATTCTGAAACTGTATGAGAAGCATGAACCGATTGATATTTTAAGCATCACTTCCAAATTGAAGGAAATGGAAGCGTTAAAAGATATTGGCGGTTCCCCCTATCTAACCGAACTTGTGGAATCAGTTCCAACCGCATCCCATATCCAGCATTACGCTAATATCGTCAAAGAGAAAAAGATCCTGCGGGATCTCATCAGTACTTCGGCGCAAATCACCGAAAATGCCTATGATTCTTCAGAAAATCTAGAAGATTTATTGGATACGATTGAACAAAAAGTATTTTCCATTTCTCAGCGTTCGTTGCCGCAAAAATTCACCAGCATTAAAGAGGAATTAAAAGGCGCCTACGAACGGATAGAAAAACTGCACCGGGGAGAAGGCAGCTTACGCGGTATTAAAACTAATTTCCCGGAAATTGATAATCTACTTTCCGGTTTCCAGAAATCCGATTTGATTATTCTTGGTGCCCGACCGTCCTTGGGCAAGACCGCGTTTGCGCTGGATATGGCCCGGCAAATTGCTGTCAAAGAAAAGAAAGCAGTGGGTATATTTTCTCTAGAAATGTCCAAAGATCAGGTAGTGGATCGAATCATCGCTGCCGAAGCGCAAATTCCTTTATGGGAATTGCGGACCGGTCGGCTGAAGCATGATGACGATTTTGAACTAATTCAATCAGCATTGAATGAATTATCGGTATCACCGATTTATATTGACGACACACCGTCGCCGAATATTATCCAAATGCGTTCTATGGCACGACGCCTGCAAGCGGAAAAACAATTAGATATAATTTTTGTGGATTATTTGCAACTCATCCAGCCGCGCACTTCTTCCGACAATATTGTCGCGCAGGTGACGGAAATTTCCCGCGGCCTGAAGGGTCTTGCTCGGGAATTGGATATCCCAGTAGTCGCGCTGTCCCAGCTTTCTCGTGCCGTGGATCAACGGGAAAATAAACGGCCGAAACTTTCCGATCTTCGGGAATCCGGCTCCATTGAACAAGACGCTGACGTTGTGATGTTTATTTATCGGAAAGATAAAAGCCAAATGAACGTTCAACCGGATGAAGAAAATTCTGCGGAAATCATTATCGCCAAACACCGAAATGGGCCGACCGGCACCGTGAAACTGAAATTTGACCCGGATAAAGTCACTTTCCGCAGCATTGATAAGCACCATCAATTCAATCAATAGTTAATGAATGATCCTATTAAAAATTTTGTTGATCTCTTTTCCAAATTGCCTTCAATCGGTCCGCGGCAGGCAACTCGGCTGGCGTTTTATATTGCCGGCCTGGGAAAAGGAAAAATCCGTGAACTAGCAGAAGCAATGGACAATCTGGGTCGCATTGTCACCTGCAGCCAGTGTTTCCGCACTCATACCGGCAAAGATAATCTTTGCGCTATTTGCGGCGATTCGAAACGCAATCACTCCTTGATTGCGATTGTGGAAAAAGAAACTGATTTACTGTCTTTGGAACGAACGCATAAATTTATCGGCCGATATCTGGTTATCGGCGAACTGGCGAAAACCGGCGATCTTAATCCAGAACAAAAACTCCGGCTCATCAGCTTGAAAAACTTTATCCAAAAAAATTGCAGCGGCCGATCAGAAGAAATAATCTTAGCCCTTAATCCAACCAGTTATGGCGATCTCGGCGCTAGCGTGCTCGCCAAAGAATTAAAAGATATAACCCAAAAAATTACCCGACTGGGCCGAGGCATTCCGACTGGCGGAGAAATAGAATTCGCTGACAGAGACACCTTGGAAAGCGCGCTGGAAAAAAGATCTTAAAAGAATTTCAGAGTTTTTTCAATAACATAATCTAACTGGCTTCGATTGAGCGCCTGATGGATTGGCAGGCTTAAAATCGTCTGGGACTGTTTTTCTGCTACTGGAAAATCTCCCTTTGCATAACCCAATTCCTTGGAGCATGCTTGAAGATGAATTGGCACGGGATAGTGAATTTTTGTCTCAATGTCATTTTTAATAAGATAAGATTGGAGCTTGTCTCTTTCCGGAGTTTGAATGACAAATAGATGATATGCGGATTTTTCCTGATTGTTTTCTTGAGGACAAAAAACAATATCCGATAAATGTTTTTGATAGTAGGCGGCATTTTCTCTGCGCTGCTGAATCCATTGATTTAAATATTTTAATTTGACATTTACAATCGCTGCTTGCAAGGAATCTAACCGGCTATTGTGACCCCAATAATCTGATTCGGAACGATTTTTTAGCCCAATATTTCTTATCTCCAGTAAATGACGATAGATTGAATCATCATTGGTCGTAATTAGACCGCCATCTCCGCTTGCATTTAAAGTTTTCAAAGGATGCAGGCTGAAACAATTGACAATGCCGAAAGAACCAATTTTTTTGCTGCGATATTCCGCGCCAACTGATTGAGCCGCGTCTTCTATAACGTATAGATTATGCTTTTTTGCGATAGCCATAATCGGCTTCATATCCGCCGGCTTGCCAGCAAGATGCACCGGAATAATTGCTTTAGTTTTCTTGGTAATTTTTTCTTCAATCAAGTCCGGATTTATATTCATATCTTCTCGCACGTCAACGAAAACCGGCTTAGCGCCAACCGCAATAATTGCGGAAGCGGTGGCTAAAAAAGTATTGGGAGTAGTAATTACTTCGTGGCCTCTGCCAATCCGAAGCGCTTTCATAGCAAGAAAAAGCGCATCTGTTCCAGAATTGACTCCCACGGCGTATTTCGTTCCGCAATATTCTGCAAACTGTTTTTCCAGTTTTTGGACTTCTTGGCCAAGAATAAAATCCCCTTTCTCAAAAACTTTTGTAAGGGCTTTAAAAATTTCTTTCCTTAAAGTGGAATCTGGTAATTTAAGATTAACGTAGGGAACTTTCATTTATGTAATCGGTAAAAAGCTTTTATGGCGTCAACAACATAGCATATTTGTTGCTTAGTTAAATGCTGGTGCACAGGAAGGGTAATAATATTTTTTGCCTGCTTTTCCGCCACCGGAAAATCACCAATCCTATAACCCAAATATTGAGCGCAGTTCTGCAGATGCAAAGGAATTGGATAATGTACTTTCGCTTCAATGCCATTTTTATTTAAATAAGCGAGCAATTGGTCACGATTTTTTGCTTGAATAATGTACAGATGGTACACATATCTGGCATTTTTTCTTCTGGGAGGAATAGTAATGGCGGTTAATTTGGATAATTCTTGATCGTAGATCCTCGCATTTGCAATTCTTTGCTTGGTAATTTTTTCTACGTCTTTGATAAGATGATTCCCGACTACCGCTTGAATCGTATCTAAGCGAGAATTATAGCCAAAAATTTCATATTCATCCCGATTTGTCATTCCATGATTCCGCAGAAGAATTAATTTATCATAAATTTCTTTAGAATTAGTCGTAATTACTCCCCCATCCGCCCAGACATTAATATTTTTCAAAGGGTGCAAACTAAATCCGCCCGTATCGCCAATAGATCCAATTGCTCGGCCATCAGTGGTAGCCGCCACCGCTTGGCAAGAATCTTCTATTACTCGAAGGTTATATTTCCGAGCGATTGCCATAATCTTTTTCATATCGGCCGGATGGCCGGCATAATGAACTGGCATAATCGCTTTAGTTTTTTTAGTAATCGCAGCTTCAATCAAGCTCGGATTAATCAAATATTCTTCGTTGCAATCCACAAAAACCGGTTTAGCGCCACTCGCCACAATCGCTCCAACAGTGGCTATAAACGTGTTGGGCATTGTAATCACTTCATCTCCTACTCCAATCCCCAGCGCCTTAAGGCTTAAAAAAAGAGCATCTGTGCCTGAGCCTACTCCTACCGCAAATCTAGTTTTAATGACTTTAGCGAATTTTTTTTCAAATTCCTGGAGAGGTTTGCCAATAGTAAAATCTCCGGACCGAACCAAAGCTCGGATTGCTTTTAGAATTGGTTCTGGGTGGGAAAACTGTTCTTTTAAATACGAGAATTTTACTCTCATAAGAATAACAACTTTATTTATATAACACATTACAACAGAAAATAGTAACTCGCATTTGTCGATTAGGTGAAACCAAAAGAGCCATTCTCCTTAGTATAGAGAATGGCTCTTTTGTCCTTCTAAGACTTTCTGAGGATAAAGATTATAACGATATAATCTCTATTTGCGTAAATGGCTGCCGGTGTCCTTTCTTTTTCCGATAACGAGTTTTGGAATGATATTTAAAAACAATTTTTTTATCTTCTCGATCCTGCTTCAACACCTTGGCTTCTACTTTAGCGCCGCTAATATATGGGGCGCCGATTTCCGCGCTTTCTCCTTCGCCGCGAAGCAAGACTTTATCAAACGCAATGACCGCTCCATCAGCGGCTTCAATTTTCTCAATATTTAATTTTTGCCCAACAGCTACTTTATATTGCTTGCCGCCGGCTTCAATGACTGCGAATTTCATAAGTTCAATTGACTGAAATAATAACAAGAACCGCAATTAAAATCAAGAGTGAGAAAAATACGCTTCCATAGGCAATTATATAGGCCAAAAATCGTTCTCGCCAATACAATTCATCCGCAATAAAGCCATTTATGATTAAAACGGCTAAAGCCACCCCTAAAATCCCAAACACATCCTTGGGTTCGCCTAAAAAATCTGCCCCACGATAACTATCAAAGTGAACAATCAACAGTCCCTGAAAATCGGCAAAATTCACATACGCATAAGAAAACGCGATAACTAACAATATCAACGCTACCACAAAAGGAATGACTGTCATTTTATCTTTTATAATCGCCGGTAAAACCATTTTAAAACTATACGTTGGCTTAGCAAAAATTAAAAGGGGTTGGCTATTGCCAACCCCTCTCAAAGAACAAAAGATGATACCCCTTTACATCACCAGCTTCTTTTTGCACAACGACAAAGAGAAGCCCTTCTGATTCAAGCCCGCGATAATAAACGCCATTATATTCTCCGGAAGATCATTCAATGACTCAGTGTGAGCCAATTGTTCTTCCGAAAGATCTAACAATTCGTTTTCCGGCAAAAATTCATTCTCTACCAAGAGAATAGCCTTTTTCCGTTCGCTTTCCGACATCCGCTTCCACGTCCCAAACTGGTACAACCGATGCGCCATAAGTACCTCCTCTTTTAAGGTCAGTTTGCAAAGCAAACCTACTAAAGTATATTATATACTAAACTTTAATAAAAGTCAATAAAGACCCTTTGGCTCTATATTTCACCTCCTTTAAAAAAGGATATTTTAAAGATATTTTTCTGAATTATACAGCAATTTATATAAAAATAACCAAACACAGTAGCTCCAATGGGAATCGAACCCATGTTCCGGCCTTGAGAAGGCCGTGTCCTAACCACTAGACGATAGAGCCATATTATTCCTAAACCATCTTTAAACTATTACACTTGCCGGATTTCTTCAACCACTCTATCTAACTCAATAGAATGCGATGCTTTGATGAGAATTAAATCCCCTTTCCGGATTAACTCTTGCACTTTTAATTTTGCGTCATCAGCGGTATCAAAACTATAGATATTTTTTTGCGCCATACCCGCCGCTTGCGCCGCTTCAGCAATAAATTTCGCGCGCGCGCCAACGGTAAATAAAAGATCAAAGGTTTTCCCAGCCAGTTGGCCGATGGTTTCGTGCGCTTCATTGGTATATTTTCCGATTTCCAGCATATCCCCAAGCACCGCCACTTTTCGCTTAGCCTTCAGCGATTTTAGCGTATCAATCGCCGCGTGCATAGAAAGCGGCGAAGCATTATAACTATCATCCAAAATGTAGGTTTGTTTGATTCCCGGGATAAACGCGCCCCGGCCAGGCAAAGCATGATATTCCGTCAGCGCTTCTGATACTTGCACCAAATTCAGGCCAAATACCAAACCCGCGCTCGCCCCGGCCGCTGCTGCGTAAGCTTGCGCTTTTCCGAAACAACCGCTTAATTTTACCGGCACAAAACTGCCGCCATAATTTAATTTAAAAGAAATGCCAGTTGGACGACTACCTTCCATCTTGTATTCAAAATTACTAATCGCCACTTCCGCTTCCGGAGAAAAGCCGAAAGTGACCACGTGCCCCCGCGTCCGCTGTTTCATATCTTGCACTGCCAAATCATCAAAATTCAAAATAGCAAAACCGGTAGATGGTAAACACTCTACTACTTTGGATTTTTCCCGAGCGACTGCTTCCGGCCCGCTATAATATTCCACATGGACTGGAATTTCGCCTATCGTAGTCACTACGCCAATTTGCGGCCGCGCAATATCCAAAAGATATTTGATATCGCCTGGGCGGTCCGCCGCGTACTCTAACACCAGGACCTCCGGATACTTTACGCGAAACAAAAGCCGAAAGAGCGAACTAAAAATAACTTTTACCCAAAACCCATTGCCGGTAATTTTATTCCAATCTCCCAGAATGGTTAGCGGCACGCCGATTTCATTATTAAAATTTCCCTTCGTGGCGCGTACCCAGCGGAAAGAAGAAAGCACTACCGCAATCGCTTCTTTAGTGGAAGTCTTGCCGGCGCTGCCGGTAACTACCACAATCCCCGGCTGATATTTGGCGATCATCTTCACCGCCAGCCAACGCAATAATCGAATTAAATATTTTTTTCCTTTTTCTTTATTCATAAATTATCCGGTGGAACATTATAATAATTTAACAGAAATTCTGTCAGCTCTCGAAATGCCGGAACGACGGTCGCGCCAGCTAAAGGCGCTTGCGGCCGGTCCACTTTAAATAACACAACGAACTTCGGTTGGGTTGCCGGAGCAAAACCGACGTAAGTGTGAATATACGACTCTAAATAACCGCCATTTTTGGGATCGGGAATTTGCGCCGTACCGGTTTTACCAGCAATCCGATAATGGGGTATTTGCGCTACTTCTGCCTTTTTTACCGCCGAAACCATCATTTCCGTTACTTGTCGCGCCGCTTCTTCAGAAATCACTCTGCGTACTACTTGTGGTTCAACATTCGAAAGAATATATGGCCTCATGAGCTGTCCTCCGTTAGCAAGCGCGGATACCGCCGTAATCAACTGCAACGGCGTCACTGCCACTCCTTGGCCGAAAGATGCGGTAGCAAAATTAATATCCTGAAAACTGGTTTTCAAAGTTCCCAAACTGCCGGCCTGTTCGCCGGGCAATGCAATGCCTGTTAATGATTGAAATCCAAACTGTTTTACATAATTATAAAAACGATCTTTGCCAATCTGTTGCATCGCATATACCGCGCCAGTATTGATAGACTGCTCAATCACATTCGTCATGGTAACACGGCCATGCGCTTTCAAATCCCAGTTTTTAATCGTGCGGCCATCTAGCGTCACTGAACCGGTATCCACGAAAGTGGTATCGGGCGTAATTTTTTTACTGTCCAAACCAATCGCCATTGTCACTACCTTAAAAATAGAACCGGGTTCGTATATCGCTTGCACTGCCGGATTCATAAAATCTTTCAGTTCGTAATTTTTATAATTATTGGGGTCGAATGCGGGCGCATTCCCCATGGCCAGAATTTTTCCGGTATTCGGGTCTTGAACAATCACCGTTCCACCAGTAGCGTTAAAACGCGTAATAGTATTTTGTAATACCTCTTCCGCCTTAGCTTGCACCGTTGGATCAATTGTTAAGATTACATCTCCCCCCGCTTGCGGCCGAGTAATTGTATCACCTTCCACCTTGCCCGGTTGTCCAGCCAACAAGGTATCATACTGCGCCTCAATGCCATACTTTCCGGATAAAACGGAATCTTCCGCGCTCGGCGCGACAAAGCCTATAACCTGGGAAACTAATTTTCCCTTCGGATAAAAACGTAGCCGCTCTTCCTCCACATATATTCCCCGAAGATCAGCGCTCTGTATCGTATCCACTTGTTCGGCAGTTGCTTTTCTAACCAATAATTTATATTGGCTATTGGTTTTTTGTAGCGCGACGATCGTCGCATCTCGATCTACCCCTAGTAACGAAACTAATTTTTCGGTTGTCGCAAACGGATCGGTTATATCTTTTGGCACCGCAAAAATCATTGGGTATTCTTTATTAATTGCCGCCGGTGAGGCATTGCCGTTTTTATCCGTAAAATAAATCCCGCCACGAATAGGACTCAAAAGACCGGCAACTTTATTTTGGGCTTCCGCTTTGGTGGCGTAATAATCGCCATTTTTAATTTGCAGACCATATAACTGAAATACCAGCGAACCATACAAGACCAAAGTGCCGATCAACAAAAGAACTGAGCGCATAAGTTAATAATGGATTAAAGAAATTGCTTTGCCCTCCAAATATTGCGGGTTTTTCTCTTTAACTAATTGATATTTAGCAACAAACGCTTCTACCGACACGCCTTCCAATAACGTGTATAATTTGTTTTTATATTCCGCATTGGCTACTTGCAGGGTCTCCACTTTTTGGGACAAGTCAGCGGCCGCGTGCCGCAATTCTACGTTTTGATTATAAAAATAAACGCCACTGACCGCTAATATTATAAAAATCGCTGCCATACCGACGATGGGCAATACCCAGAAAGAATTTTGTTTATTGGGTTCAATGACTGTCATGAAAATTAAATAATAATTGCGACTCTTAATTTTGCGGATCGAGCGCGGGGGTTGCTTTTTACTTCTTCAAGGCTTGGTCGCACGGATTTTTTCGTAACCAATTCTACCCGGCCCTCTTTTTTCGCTTCCCGCAGCGAATGTTTCACCAAACGGTCTTCCAAAGAATGAAAAGAGATAATCGCTACTCGGCCGCCGGATTTTATAATCTGATTGAGCTGCCGTAACACCGTATTCACATTTTCCAATTCGTGATTAGCATAAATGCGAAACGCCTGGAAAGTTCTGGTAGCGGGGTGAATGCGGCCGTGTTCATAATTGTTCGGCACTACTTTTTGGACCAGCTCCGCTAATTCTTTACTGGTTTTTACGAATCGACCGCTCGCTCGTCGCGCAACAATCGCTTGGGCGATTTTACGGGCATAACGTTCTTCCCCGTATTCTTGAATCACCCGCTCTATCTCTTCTTCCGGCAAACGCGCTAATAATTTATAAACCGGTTCGTCTGCGTCGTTATATGTCATAATCAACAATTCGTCTTTTTGAAAACTGAATCCCTTTCCGGAATTTTCAATTTGATTGGAAGAAAAACCTAAATCCAAAAGTAATCCATCTGCTAACGGCAAATGCTGTTCTTTGAGCACCTCCGGTAATTTGGCAAAATTACTATGCACACAGATCATATTCGGTAATTCACATACTTCTTCCCCATTTTTTAAAATTGCGGCTTCTTCCAAATCAATCGCCAATAATTTTCCTTGCGGACCAATTTTCTCTAAAATCATCTTAGAATGCCCGCCGCCGCCAAAGGTTCCGTCAATGATGAATGCCCCCGGTTTCGGATCTAATAATTCAATGACTTCGTGTAAAAGGACGGGAGTGTGCATATGGTTAGATTCCTAGTTCGCCGAGCTTCTCGGCAATTTCTTCGGAAGCGGATTCAGTTTTTGCCTTGTACTGCTTCCACTGTTCCGCGTCCCATAATTCAATCCGATTGTACAAACCGGTTACGACCACGGTTTTATTCAAACCCGCATACGTTCGCAAATAATCCGGAATCAAGATTCTTCCTTGCGTATCAATTTCCACGTCCATCGCGCCCGCAAGCATTAGACGGGAAAAGGCCCGCGAGTTTGCCTGCGCGAGCGGTAAGGTAATTAATTTTTGCGCCAATACCTCCCAATCTTTATTGGAGAAAAGAAATAGACAACGATCAATCCCCCGAGTGACAATCGCACCGCTTTGCAGTGATGCACGAAACTTCGCCGGAATCGCCATTCTTCCCTTAGTATCCAAGCTATGTTGATATTCTCCGATAAACATATATTTTGGTGAGTTATCCCCAGAGAATCGTGGTTATCCCCACACTTATCCACAATTCCCCACCACCACTTTATTTTATCCCACTTCCCTCCAAAGTCAAAAACAAAAAACCCACTTCCAAAGAAGTAGGTTTTAAGGGCTTTTTAAGCTAAAAACCGAAAGTTATTCACATATCATTAACAGTGTGCGCCTTGTAGGGATCGAACCTACGGCCTTTGCAATGTGAATGCAACGCTCTACCATTGAGCTAAAGGCGCTTGATGTATCTATAAATATACATCAAAAAAAATATATTTGTCTATAAAAAGAGGCGTTCTCACAAGAACGCCTCCCAACTAACTCAATGAACAATTATTTATCCTGACACGGGCTACAGGTGTCGTCTCCATTAGTAGAACGTAAAAATGCCTGGCACTGTTTGCATCGCCGTCCTTCCGGATATCTCTCCAACTGCTGGACGCGACGACTCGAATAAAAATCATCCCCCTTCACTTCTTCAGTTTCCGCAAAGAGTGATTTCAAATCAATATCTCCCACAAAAACCTCCGGACTCACGAACGCGCTAGGAACAATAGAATTTTTTGATTGCATTATACCCCCTTGGTATTGATAGATGTAGTTTTTAGTTGATATCCAACTATAAAATATATAATACTCTATTATAGATAGAAAGTCAAGTTTTGAATATAAAAACGCCCCCAATATTGGGGGCGTTTTTCCAGAAACCAAAACAACTCTAGAGCAATTCTACGGTTGCTCCGGCGGCTTCTAATTTCTTTTTCAGTTCTTCTGCTTCTTCTTTCTTCAATCCTTCTTTCACTACTTTCGGAGTGGCATCAGTCATATCTTTCGCTTCTTTTAAACCAATACCAAGAACTTCTCGTAATACTTTAATTACTTGAATCTTTTGCGAACCACCATCTTTAAGACTTACTTTCCACGCGGTTTTTTCTTCCG
>C687J35174_10001720_pt1 | contig 31568 bp, 58 predicted proteins | sample RifCSPhighO2_01_FD_35174 | JGI IMG/M metagenome (IMG submission 35174) | reverse complement strand
TTTAGAAAATAAATATAAGAAGGTAAAAAATGTAGTATATTATTCTAAAAGTATTAAATAAGGCATAAGACTCCTATATAAAAATTGACTCTAGTATTTAATAATAAAAAACAATAAAAAATTACTGTGACAGATTTAATGTTTTTTATAGAGAAGTTAGTCTATTTTTATATATAGGTGAATATTAGTATATATAAAAATAGGAATACTGTAGAACATTAGGATAAATTAGGTGTGAATGAAAGGTATTTTATTAGAAGGAACTAGTTATTAAATCCAGCTTTTATATAGTATCTAATATAAAAACATATAGTTATTGTAAGATTCTATGGGCTAAAAACTGTGAATAGGCTTAAATGTAGGTACTTATAATACAATCATGGATTTTTTGAGAAAAAAATATGCATACTCTTCAATTATCTTTTAATTAAAAGATGCTGGGAGGTAGGAAGTTGGTAAAAATTTTAACATATTAGACTATACAATATATAGTATTAGACTTAGTATTTGTATCTACAGGTGGTATAATATATGTATAAAGAGGTGCATAGTAAAAGTTTTAATAGGGTATATAAATAATATTATCTAATTTATACTATTGTTTATTGGAGGAAAATATATGGATGCAAAAGTAATTATATCTAATAAGATTGGTAAGTATCCCTATGTTATTATTCAACATAGTATGGGTCATTTATGCGGTTATGTAGGTATTCCTAGGGATCAAAATCATTTATTATATGGAATTAGATATAATAAATGTATATGGGAATGTTCTTATTATACTAGTGATATTAGTAGCTGTTTACATAGCGGCAATAAGCCCCATCAATCGCCGGAAATGCTGTTAAAAGTGCATGGTGGTATTACCTATAGTGAAGAAGGGCAGGGTGATTACCTACCTATTGGCTATTGGTGGTTTGGTTTTGATGCTGCTCATTGTGATGATTATGTACCAGGTTTATATAATGTAAATCCTAGTGCTGTCTATCGAGATAGAGAATACATGGAAAAAAATTGTATCCTCCTAATAAATCAGTTAAAAGATATGGAATAACATATGAAATACAAAAAACCCAATTTAATGGGCACTTAAAGGAAAAACTTAAATAAGGTTTTAATCAGTATAAAAATCATAAAAACCTAACAAACCAAATGTAAGCTTTCTTTTTAGATCTTTATTCTTCTTTTTAAAGTCTCAGGAGGGGTAGAACCCCTGCTATCGCTCAGGTATACACCTGTCGGCTTAGAGTTAACATCCCTAATGAAACTATTATTATAGAATTATGCAGATCGTATATATAAGCTCTCTTCTTATCCAATCTATTTTTATTCTTTCTTAGCTATAATCCGAGGTTCGGGGGCATTAGCTCTCACCTTTGGCAACAAGGCCAAGCCGTGACGGGGCAAAATAGCTAAGAAAAAGATACCGATAGAAAATAGATAAAAAGCCTGGACATCTAGTAAATATCAATTACTATTAACTTTTTAATGTGCTTTTTCCCTAGTATATTTTATTTATCCAATTCTATATATAATAGATGGATTTTTAAGGGGTCTACTTGAGAAATATTTTTTCCCCACCGGACTTTTTACTAGAGCCGGATAACTAGGAATAGGCTTTCGCTAACCTGTGTTAGTCACCTTAACCGCCTATCAGGGTTTCTACACTGTGGAGTATATCATATATTATAGAATTTTGCAATAGTATTTTTAAGAGTTTTTATTTATTTCATTATCAGTTTTACTTAACTGAATAATAGCCTGTTGCATATAATCTGGGCTTAAATCACATCCAATTCCATATCTTCCTAATTTAAGAGCTGAAATTAAAGTCCTAGCTGTTCCAGAAAATGGATCTAATACCTTAGCCGGAACTGGATTCCCAGCATTACAAGAACAGGTTGGCTGCCAATCTAAAGTATTAATTTTTAATTGATATTTAGGTTCTCCGGAGTCATTACGATCATCACAACGATACATAAGAGAATTTGAATACTTTATACGTTCTCGTTTTACTAGCCTGGCCCATTGAGCACCACAAGATGGACATACACCTTTCTCACTAGTACTGGCTTTAATACATAAATCAGGTAAGCGTTCTGGGAACGCCGCAAAATGATCTCCCTTGTAGGGTTGCGGATTTATTTTCCATATATCAGATAAAGCTCCCGTATCTTGTTGGTATTCTATTAAAAGATTATTGATTTCTTCAGGGCTAAATTTAGAGGATAGCCATCTCCATATATTATTATCTTCTGATTCATTTATTACACTTCTAGGATTTCTTTTATCTTCTCCAATAGATATTCCCATAGGCATACGACGGTTATCCGTTTCTGATAATTGAATTGCTTTTGGGCCTCCCTGTTTTCTTGCGCCTTTATGTTTCATACTATATACAGCTATTTCTTTTACGGCCTCTCTATCAGAATAATAATTCATCTCTTTAGTCAACATAAATATAAATTCATGGGACATTGTAGGTCTCCAGGAACCTTGTCGTAATACATATCCATTATTTTTTAAACATTTTTCACATCCTGGGCAATCTTTCCATTTATGTTCTAAATTATCTGGTATCTCATTAGATTCACTATTTTTAATACGACAATGCTCCCAGCGCCACCCATCAAGAGATTCTGGAATAGCTGAAGATTTTTGCCAGATTATAGGGGATCGTAAAATCCATCCATCTTTTTGTAACGCAAAAGCTGTTAACCAGGGAATACCTATGATATTCCCCGCTTCTAAATTTCCTCTATATGGACTTGCAGGAGGTGTTGGATCATTTCTTTTCTTATCTGGTCGTGATCCTGAACCATTAGTACTAAAGCTATCTCCAATATTAAACCAGAATACACCATCTTTTCTTAATACTCGTTTTACTTCACGACATATTAGAACTATATGCTCTACATATAGTTCTGGATATGGTTCCTGCCCTAAAAATCCACACCAGGCACCACAGGAGCAAAATTGATTTTCAGGAGGTAGAAAATAATGCTGACAGCTTGGATCTCCGCCCCAAATAGATGGCTCTAATTTATAGTGTCTTAATCCATAATAAGGTGGAGAAGTGACCGCACAATGAATAGAATTATCAGGAATGGGTATATTTCTAGAATCACTTAAATAAAGTGTTGAATACTGATTAGACCAATATGGTTCCATATATTATTAAAATACTCCTTAAAAAATAATACATACTTAATTTTTTAAAACTAAATATAGATGCAGCTCAAGAATTATATCTATTTTTATTAATATCCTCCATACTAGAAATATGGGATTTTAATTTTCTCCCTATTACATTATATACTATGTTCATAAGGTTTAAAGAGAATTTTAGCATATGTATTTATTTGGCATTTTAAAATTAAACGTTATTAAAATAATGGGATTTTTTATATTATAAGTTAGCTATTTAAAATACTGTAAAGGACGTAGATGATAAATTATATTCTATAATACTAAGTATTATGTTTTAGCCTCTTAACATCTTTAGTTTTTATGTTATAATATAGATACATTAAAAAAGGAGGCACAGAGATGCCACATAATCTGACAACCATAGACGGTGTTACGGAGATGTTCTACTATGGAGATCGTCCTTGGCATGGATTGGGGGCAAAGGTAGATCATGCAGCTACTGCAGCTGAGGCTATAGCTGCCGCTAATCTGGATTGGGATGTATTGATTCAGGACGTCTATACCAGGTCTCCAGAGCGGGAAATGCTTTTGGTTCCTGACCGACGGGCTATTGTCCGCTCTGATACTCAAGAAGTCTTTGCTATTATGAAGGACAGGTACAGTCCTGTCCAGAATCGAGATGCTTTCTCCTTCTTTGATAAGGTAGTAGGAGAGGGACAGGCTATTTATCATACCGCTGGTTCTCTAGATGGTGGTAGAAAGGTTTGGATTCTAGCCAAACTTTCTGGGGAACTCGTAGCGGGCAGGGAGGACTTGATAGAAAAATTTATCTTGCTTAGTAATTCCCATGATGGGACTAAAGCTTTTACCATGATGATTACTCCAATCAGGGTAGTATGCCAAAACACTCTAACCTGGGCGGAGCGTAAGGGGTCTAATCAGTTCTATGCTCGTCACACCCCTAGTATTGAGCATCGGGTAGTTGACGCCCGTGAGATTTTAGGTCTTACTGATGTTTATTTCAAGTGGTTTATGGATGGGGTAAACCGCTTGGTAGAGAAGGAGTTCACTCAAAAGCAGATGCAGGAGATGCTTAAAGAGCTTTTTAAGCTTGATGAGCACCAGATTAGTGAGGAGAGACTCCATGCGAATAAGGAGTACCCATTTCTAAAGATCCAAGAGCTTTTTGAGGTTGGGCCTGGAGCTGATTTCAGAGAAGCTCAAGGTACTGCTTGGGGTGCTTGGAACGCTGTAACGGCCTTTGTGGATCATTTTAAGCCAGTAGGTATAGGGATTAAAACGGCGGGTGCTGTAACTCCCAGTATTTTAGAGAACAGGATGGAAAGTTCTCTTTTTGGGACTGGGGCAGATCTGAAGCTTAGGTCATGGGAATATCTACTAAAGAACTAACAAGCAGGGGAGGGGTAAGGCCCCTCCCCTATCTATCGAGAGGAAATATCTAAGGTATGTTCTTGTTGTCTAAATAACCCTTAAAGGAACTTAGGCAACAAAAACATACCTTAGATATAAAGTAGTTAAGATGAAATATACAATACAACGTGTAATATGGTATTCTGTTGAGGCGCTTAGTATTTCTAGTGCCGTATCAAAAATAAAGGACAGGGAGATTAATTTAGTAGATATTATAAGTGATGATATAATGATAATAGAAGAGATGGAAGATGGTATGGAGGATAATACGGAGGAGGATATAAAAAAGGCATGTTTTAATGATTTCTATTGTACCTAAGAGGTTTTTTATATGTTAACTAATGAACACGTTATTAATACTTTACAACCATTAGCGGTATTTTATCTTAAAAAATATCCTAACTTACTTGAGGATTGCGAGATAATATTAAATAACTTAGGTGGAAAAGCAAATTTAGGTTCTATCATCAATGAATTATCAAAAAAAGATAGGGAATATCTACTAGCTTTTCCTGTTCCAGGAAGTTTAGGTATTGTATTAATGACTGATGAAGAGGGGCGTTTTGCTAATATAGCTCCTGGAGTTTATCGGATATTGAGGGGATGGAAGTAATATTAATTTTATTATTAGGTTTCTATACTTTTAAAGTAGTTTTTTAATTCGCTTCAATGGAGCTGCAGTCTTTCAGTTACGGAAACAATAGAGGAGGAGTGTATGATTTACCCCACAACAGGTTTTCAGACCTTGCTGGAGAGCATCAAGGCTTGCCCGGAAGCCCGGCGGTGGGTAGGTGAGAGATCACTGGCCGCAGCTTGGGAGGATTGTGAGCGCCCTGACTATATGTTGTGGCTGGTTGGCTGCATGGTGGGCCAGGAGGGATGGCCCACTCACCAACAACTCGTACTGACGCTCTGTGCCATCGTAGAGACGGCGCTGTCAGTATTTGAAGCGTTCTGCCCCGACGACACCCGTCCCCGTGTCGCCCTGGCAACGGCTCGCCAATGGGCCAACGGGGAGGCTACCGTAGAGGAGGCGCGGGCCTCCGCAAGTGCCGCCTACGCCGCCACCAACACCGCCCACGCCGCCGCCTACGCCGCCTACGCCGCCGTCTACACTGCCTACAGTGCCGCTGCTACTGTCTACGCCGCCTACGCTGCCAGAGCAGTTACCTACACCGCCTACGCCGCCTCCCTTTCCCGCTGCGCTCTGGCCCAGATTGTACGGAATAGCCTATCTATCCCCGACAGCCTATAATGGGGAGGGGTCGAGAGAAGAGGTCAAAGAACAAGCTAGCTTCAATGGGGCCTCAGCCTTTCGGCTACAAAAACAGGTTTCTATACTTTTAAAGACCGATTTTTTAATTGAAAGGATAGTAGATTCAATGACGGATAAAGTAATCCACTCTTATGAGGTAATTATCTATTACACTACTTTTTTTACTACAGTGGTAGAGGCCGAGGATGAGGCCAGTGCTATAGAACAGGCCATTAGTACTGAAGGTGATTCTGATAATTTAGACTCAATTATAAATAATTTAGCCATAGATCCAGATCCAAATAGTCCATTTGTTAGATTGATTAAGTCTTAGAAGAGTACACTCCCCCGTAGCTGAGAGGTAAAGCAGATGCCTGTTAAGCATTTGATCGTAGGTTCGATTCCTACCGGGGGAGCCAATATTTTAATATCCTATTATCTAATATAAAGTATTATATTTTATTCTTTTTAACACATATAATTTTCTAGTTTATAATAGATACATCAACAGAAAGAAATATGGAAGGTTATATTATGGGAGCTTATCTTACTATTAAATCAGGTTTGAAAAATGAGGGTTGGTGGAAAGATCCTAAAATTGTTGATGAGTATACATTTACAGATCCCTATAATGACTATAGTGTATTAGCAAAAGTAGGTTTATCTTGGTGGGTTGATATTAGACCTCGATTAGATATAGATAGGGGTTTAGCTGAGGATGAATTAAATTATTTCATAGGGTTATTGGAAGCTAAGAAATCTGAGATATGTATAGAAAAGATACATAGATTGAATATGCTATCTGTAGATGAAGTTAATATTTATTTTCAGGATCGTCTCCAAAGACTTATTGCTTTTCTAAAGCGAGGAATGGAGCTGGATAAAAAAATTTATTGTAGCCTTTAGATGTGAATAACTATGTATATTCCAATTCTTAGTGAGGAAGAACGAAAGGGAGTTGAATTTTCCGATAGAAGTATCTTTTTTCCATTTAATTATGAAGAAGAGCTCTGTAAGAAACAGGCATATAAAATTATATGTTGGATAGAAGATGGTTTTGATAAATTTATAGTTAGTGGTAATTCATCAGTGGCTTTTATAAATTGGTTAAATGAAATAAAAAAGGAACTATCTTAATATATAATATAAAGTATTATGTCTTAGCCCCTTAACATTTTTGCAATTTGATGTTATAATATAAATACATTAAAAAAGGAGCTATATATGAGAACAATTGCAAAATGGTATCCAAATTCTGATGAGATAACTTATAAAGAACCAGATCTTGATGAAGCTCTTCAAAAGAATCCAAATAGAATTCTTTTTCCAGATATAAACAATAGTTTGCGCCTTCGTTGTACTAAACCCTTTCTGACCCAAAAGGGAGTGGAAACTTTATCGAAAATTAAGGAGGAATTGAGCAAGTACTTTAAAATTTCTTCTGATGTTATTAAGCATGAGTATGATCTTCATTGTGGTTGCTCATGCTCGTGTTCTCCTGGTTTCCGATTGAAAGCACCTGTACTTGAGAGAGAGATATTTCTAGCTTCCTGTCAAGTAAAGGATGAGACTGGTAGGGATTTTTTCCATAATAGTGGAGACAAAGATCGTCATTGGAATAGATTAGCTAAGATATATTGGTAAATTTTCTGATGTGCTGGGATGCTGGAATGGTATACAGAGCTGACTTAAAATCAGTCGCCGTGAGGCATGTGGGTTCAAATCCCTCTCCCAGCACCAAAATAAATAAGGAGTGATTAGCTATGGTAGTAAAGACTGACGGTTATCTTGTAAAGGCTATTAAGGGATACATTGGAGATAAATGGCCTCGGTCACTTTCCTTGAAGTATATAAACCTACTTGAATCAGCAGTAGAGCTGAAAGTTGAAATGGAGAAGCACTCCCTTGAGGAATTAGATGATCCTTTCACTGAAAGCGATATTATCCAAGAAACCTTGAGGTATATATACAACGAGATAGTAAGCACCCTAATAGATCTTAATAACCATTACTATGCTGGAATTGTAAGCGAGGATGATGATTCAACGCTATCGGTAAAACGGATTTGCCCAGAGTGCTTTTCACGTATGAAAGATCATTCAGGTCTTAAGATTAATCTATCTAGTGATGAGTACTTCCAGCAGATGCTTTTTGAGTGTCTGGGCTGTGGACGTAAGTGGAACGTATTAGGGGAAGTCCGGTAGATTAAAAGGGGTGCTTGTGTAAACTATGAATTACTCTCCGTCTAAAGTTATCGAGCAAGGGGAAACTAATGGGAAGATTATTGATGATAGTTTAAGCAATATGGAAATCAGCCCAGAGATTAATCTATGCCTAACTTGGGAGGGATTTACTAAAGACGAGTTTTTAATACTATATCATAGTTTTTAATACCAAGTATCATCATGTTTAATAATAACTGTTTGTGAGTTCTATGTTATAATTAACGTAGTTTATTGAGGAGAATATGTGATATGCCGGTTTCACAGGAACATTTACTGAATGTCTGGGATACTCTAAGGCATCGTGGTATTACAAAAACCACGATGAATGTTACCCACCGCTGGGGGATGATTTCTCAATTATATCGAAATTCACAAGGTAGCGGCTTTCAATATCGTTGCCTCGCCTGCTATGAGAATTTTGAAAATCTCCTCCCAGATACGAGGGAACATAAGTGTCCATATGAAGATGATTTCCGTCAGTATACGGGGCGAATGATTGGGATGAAGGGAGTATCCTTAACAAGGCGTAAGAATCAAAAAACTGACACTCCTATTCCTAGTATGGAGGTAGTTCCAGTAGGTTCTGCATCGGAAAATGCAATCTTTGCCGAAAAGTTCATATTGTGGAATGCAGCACTGATTGCTGAACGCAATCAGGTACGGGAAGAGTGTCTGAGCCTCAAAAAAGAAATTAAAAAGTTAAGGGAGGAGCTGGAGGAAAGCAAAAACGCTTTTAATAGACTGAATCAACAAACCCATACTGCATATGTTGCTAAGCTAAACCGAGAACAGGTAACATTGCATAAATAATTCCGCTTTTAAAAAACCGGGATAGCATCTTTCAAAAACCCTTGAGTTACTATTTAAAGAGCTCAGGGGTTTTTTCATTGATGATGAATGAATTAAAAACCATAATGCCGGGTCGAAATAACTAAGAGAAATTTCGATGCTCATATGAAAACCCCTTGTATATTTTTCTAAGCATATACGTATACAAATTCAAAATATGCTGATTGAAAAAGTTAATCCTGTTATAGAAGAGTGTATAAAAAATATACGTATATCCATTTAATTTTTATTATCAAGGTTTACAATACCAATTATCATGGAATCCGAGGATTAACAGTCTTAGGATTCCATGATACAATATAGGTGAATTAAAAAAGGAGGGATTGAAAATGGATGCCCAACTAAAAAAGGATTTATCAGAAACTCTACGGGAGACTGTTGAATTCTATCTACGATCTTTGGATATACCGCCTGATGAATATACAGGCATGGGTAATGCCAAGGTTAATCTTCGTAATATTAGTTTGGATATTGGCGAAACCTGTATTAAGGACTGTCTCCGAAACTTGCGAAAGTTGGAGGTATAATGAGCGGAGGGGCATTTAACTAACGCCCGAAAAGTGCTTTTATATTCATGGTTAAAAGAAAAATGGAGGATTTTATATGACGCAGACACGCACCTTTATTGAATCCGTTTATAATTTAGAAGCTGCAATGAAGCATTGGGATGAGAGTGTGGGTAGTTATATATCGGCTATCGGGCAGTTTTTATCCTTGGCAACAGAGGTATCTGCCAAAAACATTCCTGCAGATGCTTTTAATGAGATTAAGGCATCTTTAGGCGATAATCTGGTATACCTTATAGATATGTGCGAGACACTAGCGGCTTTTAATCTAGGTTATAAATCCGATGGGGAAATCGCCTAGAAGTAAATATGCCCCCAGAGGAGTTTTATACCTCTGACTAAGTAGATTTGAGGTATCACAAACCTCAATGCTAATTATCATGGAATCCGAGGATTAACAGTCTTAGGATTCTATGATACAATAACATTGAAACAAGAAGAAAACCAAAATTAGAGGTAATACAATGACTCGAAATGAATTTGACAATCTAGATTCTAAAGACAAATTGGCAATCATGGGGGAACTGTCTATGGCTGCCAATATGAAGTGTGCTGCCTGGGAGGAAAGCACCTTCTACCTTGGAAGTCCATTTTCCCACTGCGAGAAGCTTATGAGCTTTGCAGATTCCCTTCTCCGTGAGTTGGGTAATGACAATCTGGTAAATATCTTGATGGAATCCGAGTACCACGCACCCAGGTTTGTTATCAACAAGTAGTCTCTACTATAATATAAGTGAATTAAAAAGGATTGATTAAAGATGGTAAGGGTGCAGGATGTAGAGCATCCTGTTGAAACCCTTGGCCAGATAGTTACAATACTACTAAAATAAATAGGAATAAAAGTATGGAAACGTATATACCTATTTGCGATATTTGTGGAAATTTAGGAGATGAACAAACAGCTCCCTTTTGTTCTACGTGCAATGATCGTATAATTAAATCAGAGATATTTACATCTATTCATCTATCAAATAGATGTCCTAATTCTATAGAGATAGCTGAGTATTTTGATGTACCTCTACATATTGCAGATAAAATTTATTTTATTATGATGTAATCTTTAAAAGATTCGTAGGATTTCTATATCATCTATAAATTATAGAAGAATAGAAATTTTTTAGGTCTTAACATCTATAAAAAAGTGTGGTATACTATATATATTCCAGGTAATGGAGGTATGAATGAGATAGTAGTGACATTTCCATGAATTAGTTTACAGGGATTTACTTTTTTGATGTTTTGTGATATACTTAGGATAAGGCATTAAATAGAAATTAGGAGATGGTAAGATGAAACTGGAAACTGTACGAAAGGAAGAAGTTCGCCCCAAGGCTACTCGTCCTCGTGATCAAGAGCTCGATCAGTTAGTAGATTATCTGTCGACTCTGGAGGAAGGGGAGGCAGGTAGGGTTATTTTAGAACCCGAAGATAAAATCCTTACGGCCAAGCGGCGACTCCGGGACGCTGCAAAAAAGATGGGGAAGGATGTTAATTTCCTTCTTGGGGTAGATGGTCTTTATGTAGAGGTGATCAATCTGCCCACTGAGGGATAGTTCCTTTTTAGAATAAAAAGGGAAAATATAGGGGATTTTAGATCCCCTATATTTTTTAGGTACTTGGCTCTAACAATATGGGTACTATTAGGGAGAATAGATGGAACCAATTGAGAACCTCTTAATCAAGCACTCTTCTGTTCATCCAGAAAGCTCTCTTCCTATTAGGATAATATTATCTCATTTTCAAATATATGGTCATTGCCTGGAGTGCGGATGGGATATAAATGGAAAAATTCTAGGGGATAATTTAGACACTATTCAGATTATACCTGGCATAAATGTATATCTTACGTGGAAGGGATTCACCAAAGCAGATTTTTTACAGCAGTTGACTGGTTTTTCCCCTATACATGGACATATTGGATACCTAAGAGAAACATACGGAAAGAAACCCTATGCTATTGAAGAATTCATAAAAGAAAGGTGGGAGGATCAGCCAGTAGATTTAAATCCTCTCTATGAAGATTGGGAATATAATCCCAATACCGGATTTGATATACCAAATTCAGTATTGCAAGAACGATTGCCAAAGGTATTAGAGGTAGCTAGAAAGCACTATCAAAATAACTATGGATTGGTACTGGGTATAAAACATATCTTTTTAGATTCTTATATCAATTTTGTCAGTCTGCATAAAAAAATGGAGTTTTTAAATTGCAGCCCTAGAATAAAAATAATTGCACAATAAATAAAGGAGGTAATATTTATATGGTATCTGTAAATTCTGATTCAATTGGAACTTTTGATTATGCTCTTGGGCATGATCAGATGAAAATGATACATGAATTTTTAAAACAATACGGCCCTACAAATAAACAGATGTCAGAAATGTGTTTTTGTTATTTCTGTTCAGAACAAAAAAAGGCTAGGGGCATAATTTTTAATAAAAATAATGAGATCTAATATAAAGTAATTAAAGAAGATATGTTTTAAGAGGTGTATGTGGTAGAATATCCAGAGCTTTTATTGAAACAATGTATTAAATGTCACGGAGATCTTTATTTAGATCGAGATTTTATAGATAATTTTTATTTTTATTCGTGCATACAATGTGGTAATAGCTGCTACTCAATAATCAAGGATCAAAAACATCCTCAAGAGCATCCCTATAACAATACTAATACAGGATTTGCCAAGAGAAAAAAACGGTTTTATACAGATATATCATAGAATAGAATACTATATATTTTATATCAATGGGTATTTACAGTCCATAAAAAATTTGATAGTATATAAATACTGTTTTAGATGGAGATGATAAGAATGGAAGTTCCGCAAGCTATAAAAATATCATGGAATCAATTGAGGAAAAGGGGCATACCTGGTAAAACAACAATGAGCCAGACTCATCGTTGGGGTATGATTTCTCCTATGTCCCCTGCTTTCAGGAAGATTGGTATCCAGTATAAATGCTTGGCGTGTGGTAAAGATTTTCCATCCTTGATTCCTGATACTCGTGATCATCAATGCCCATATGAAAATATTTTTAGAGAATATACGGGCCGTTCAATCGGTCTGAGAGGAGTGGGGAGTAGACGATCCCCCTTAAAAAAGGGGTTGAAAAGTGAAGAGTTAAATACATCGAATATATCTGAGCAACCTGTTATCCATGAGGTTTCCCTTGATCCAGAACGTTTTATTCTTTGGAATGCCTCATTGATTACAGAACGAAATCAATTACGTGAACAGGTCAAGTCTCTTATGGAATCCCTTAATAAAATGAAAAAGGAGTTGACAGATTCAAAGGCTGCTTTTGATAGAATTAATGCAGTGTTACAAAAGGGGTATATAACCAAGTTAAATAATGAGCAGGGGGCTTTATATAGAGAATACCCCTCATAAAAATAAAAGTATTAAAAAATATGCTCTAATACCTATAAGATATTAGAGCATATTTTATATCTAAGGAGGTTTAGTATTAATGGATAAACTGATATTAATTCTAGTTATATTGATAATAAATATCCCTTTAGCCTATTTACTTTATGCTATGATGTTTCATAGAGATGATGCCTAGTTGTTATTAATAAATATAATTAGTAAATATATCTTATAATAATCATGCTTACAGAGAGGCTTTATTTCTCTGATGCCAAAATCATGCTAGTGAAATATATACTTGGAGATAGGTATGGCAGAAAGAAAGGTGTATTATATCTATCAATCTTACTACTCAATTTATTCTTGGGAATTGTAATGTAATTCTTCCTAGTATACCTGATGAAAAAATAGATCTTATTATCACTGATCCACCATATGGAATAAATTTTAAATCAAACCATATTAAATATTTTAAAAAAATTACTGGAGATGAAAAACTACCTGTATCCTGGTTGACTGATGCATATCGTATTTTACGGTCTAATTCAGCTATATATATATTTTGTCATTGGTCTAAATGGGCTGATTTATCAAAGAATGTTGAACAAGTGGGATTTAAAATAAAAAATATGATTGTAATGAATAAGTCAAATCATGGAATGGGAGATCTAAAAGGGTCTTATGCACCTAAGCATGAGCTATTAATGTATGCTGTCAAAGGAAGACATACATTAATTGGACGTAGAATTCCTGATATATGGGACGTACCAATTCAACCCAGTTTAAAAGATAAACGTCCTCATCCTAATACAAAAATGATTTCTTGGATGGAACCTGCTATTCTACATAGTTCAGAACCAGGTCAAACAGTTCTTGATCCTTTTGCCGGTGTTGGAAGTACTCCATTAGCTGCATATAAAAATAATAGGGGGTTTATTGGAATTGAAATATCACCAGAATATCATGCATTAGGATTGAAAAGACTTACAGAAGAGGGGTGTGTTTCCATTAAAAATTCTATTTAATATATATATACATAAAGGGGAATAACTATGGCTAATCAAGAGCATCTAGATATAATTTATAGTGGGCCAGCGGCTATTACTGCCTGGAAAAAAATGCATCCGGATATAGTTTTTGATTTATCTCAAGCTAATTTATATAGGGTTAAGGTAGCTGGTATTAATTTAACCGGTGCCAACCTAACTAATGCCTACTTGGCTAGTGCTGATTTATTTAATACTAACCTAACTAATGCCTCTTTGGTTAATGCTGATTTATCTGGTTCTGATTTATCTTATGCTGATTTATCTGGTTCTGATTTATCTGGTGCTAAACTGACGAATGCTAACTTATCTCATGCTAAATTGACGAATGCTAACCTATCTGATGCTAAATTGATCAAAACTAATCTAGCTGATGCTATTTTAGATAGTATGATTTTGACTGGTAGTACAATTTTGCCTACCGGGGATACATGGAAAAGCTATATTGAGGAGGTAGTTCCAATTTTATTGACTTCTGGGGGCAAAACCCTAGTAGATGTGCTAGATACTGGCTGTTGGGATTGTCACCGCTGGTTGAATTGCCCTATGCACGCCGCTTTTGATGCCAATGAAATTAATGATATACCTATTTTATTCCGTCCCAGGGCCGAACAATTTATTCAGTTTTTTGATGCTAGATTGATACCTCAGCCTATTAAATTATAGATAAAAATACTTTTTATTAGGCATAGAAAAAATAATATCCTAATACTCAATACTAAATATCATAAATTCCCTCTATTAACCTTTCTTAGATTATAAGGTATGATATACCTGGATGAAAAAATAGAGTATTGGAGGGTATGATGGAAAATAAACTTGTGGGTGAAGATCTTGCTAATACTATTTTTAATGAATCTGAGAAATTGGTTATTTTCCATTTAGGAGGGCATCCTGGACAATGGTATTATGGAGGCCCTAATCATAATGATGATCGGCTACTCGCTACTTTCGATCCTCATTATGGAGTAGTTGTTTCTGATGGTGAAGAGACGGACTTTGTAGATTCTATGACGTTTGAGGAAGTACAGGAGTATGTTAAAGAGTGGCATACCCTTTCATGGACTGCAAGAGGTGCATGATACATTTCTAGAGCAAGTCACAGAAAAAAACGGCACTGAAATTGTACAGGAGAAAGTCAACAAGATTATCAGACTCCATATGTAAAGCAGCTTTGTCATCTCGATCCATCTGGTTTTGCAAAATCTAGTTAGACAGATGAACTATAATACCTATGGGATGGTTTTGTTATCCCGATTCAACGCTCTGGTTCATAAAAATATTAATGACTAGAGTAATAATATATATAGAGATATTTTTGTTATTTTAATGGGGTATATACATGGAAGATATTAATTTAAAAATATTGGATGATCTAAAAATAATGGTATGTACCCCATTTATTGCTTCTTATGTAAAACAATCTCATCCAGATATTTTTCTGCATATATGGGAAACCATCCTTAATATAGAAATCCCCGATAATTTTGAGTTGTATACACCAGAAAATTGTCAGGAATTGGAGGAAGAGAAACAAGCTATTAAAGAAATAAAAGAAAATATGGTATTAGAAGCTATTTCCTTTAAAGAATTCTATGAGGGATATTGGGCGCTTAAATATCGCCACCTTGGAGGAGCTGATACAGCGACTAAGATGGCAATATATGATAGATATGTATCTACACATAAATCAATGGATATATACATCATATGAAATAACTATGCCTACGAGATGGCTTTGTTATCTCGATAAGACTATTTCTGGTACAGAATTTACTATTCCTAGTATATTAAATACTATTTATTATATCTAAAACCTTAATACCAAGTATCATTAAATTCGATGCTTAACCTTCTTAGGATTATATGATACAATATAAGTGAAGTAAGAAAGGAGGGATTAGAAACAATGGAATTTATAACCTACCCGCAAAAGTTTTTCAGGATGGACATAACGGTTTCCGAGGATCGTTACTCCGAGTTTCAACCGAATGAAATTGGAAGTGTGTATGGGCTGACTCAAGTGGTCTCTAGCAAAGATCGAAGTAACCAACTAGCTCCATCCAAAATGAAGCCAGTTTCTATGGAAGATTATAAGCTTGCTAACAGGCAAGTTGGGACGACTATGGGGTTTAAGCTATTCTTTGCCCTCACTAACAAGGGTGAGATGTATCAGGTAATCAAAAAGGGTGCTCTTTGCAAGAAGGATCTCCTGCGATTGAGGGATGTAGGCATAGAATCCCTTTATGTGGATTGGGCCTTTGCGCCTAAATTTTTCCTGGTAAATGGAAAAGAGGTAGTGGTAGAGGATACTATCCTGGAATTGAATCCCGATAAAATCCTGCGAGAAGCTGGTCAATGGGCTAGGGTGTTATAACCCTCGCCTTATATTCTTAGCATATTCAAGATAACTATTATAAGCGTTTTTGTAGTTCTGGAGGAGGAGTTATGGCCCAAAAGGAGCGAGAGGGTAAGGTTGTGGTGATGGAAACCGCTCATTTTTTCACCACAGACCGACACGGTGCTAAAACCTATGCCGCCAGAGTCCGGCCACTCGGCGTAACGGCCTATGGTGCAAGCCGTGAGGAAGCCTTTGGTAAAGTTAAGCGGATGGTTGGTGCTATGGTAGAGGCGCATCGGGAACAGGGTGATTTAGCTAACTGGCTGAATGCCACTAGAGCGGCCTGGTCTTGGGCTGCTGACTAAGCGTTACATCTCCTAATAAATAGGTCTGCAGAGAGGCTTTATATTTCTGAGGGGTGTATATGAAATTAACTAAAATTGGGGATATGTATATAGCTTTATCTACCTTTCAAGAAAAGGATATAGCTAAGTCTGCTGGATTCCGTTTTCATAGTTATAAATCCTGTTTTTACAAACATTGTGACCTTTGCTCCCAGCAATTTATCGGCTGGTGGACAAAAGAATCAGATAAAGCAGCGCATTTATCTAGATATGCGGATAATGAAGAATTAAAAAATACGCTGACTAAATTACTTATTAAAAAGAACGATACGCTTATTGCTAGTCGTGCTACAAATTTTAATGGAAATTTTTCCTGTCCAGAAGGTTTGGCTTATCTACCATTTCAACAGGCCGGAATTGTATATGCACAAGATAGAGATCGTGTTCTGATAGCAGATCAGATGGGGCTGGGTAAAACTATTGAAGCAATTGGGATAATTAATAATAGCCCGAACATCAAAAAAATTTTTATTTTATGCCCTGCTACCCTTAAAATTAATTGGTTTAGAGAACTTTCTAAATGGCTTATTAAAGATTATTCTATAGGTATTGCGGAGGGTGCTTATTTTCCTTTAGATAAGGATATTATAATTTGTAATTATGATATATTAAAACATCATAAAAATATCATTGACAGTACTAACTGGGATCTTTTTTTGGCAGATGAAGTCCACTATCTCCGAAATACTACTGCCCAACGTACAGTACTTACTATTGGTGGTAAGCTAGGAAAGGGTAAAAATGCAGTTATATTTTCACCAATTAAAGCTAAGAAAGTAGTATTTCTTACTGGATCTCCTGTTGTTAATCGGCCTAAAGAGCTGTTTCCAATTATTCATTATTTGGATCCTACTACTTGGCCAGATTTTTTCCGATTTGCTAAACGCTATTGTAATGCATTTCATAATGGATGGGGATGGGATTTTTCTGGAGCGGCTAATTTAGAGGAACTTCAAGAAAAATTGCGATCTACTATTATGCTACGTCGTCTTAAGGAAGATGTGTTAAAAGAACTACCGCCAAAGGTGAGACAAGTTATTGAGTTACCTAGTATTGGATACAGTAACTTAGTAGATCATGAATTGGCCCTTTGGGAATCTCATGATGATAATATTGCAAGACTTAAAGCTGCAGTAGAGCTATCTAAGGTTAGCTCAAATCCTGAAGATTATCGTAATGCTATGAAAGCCTTACAAGAGGGTGTACGTCATAGTTTTACTGAAATGGCAAAAGCTCGGCATGATACGGCTTTAGGTAAAATTCCTTTAGTTATAGAGCATCTTAAAAATATTTTGGAAGAGGAAGATAAGAAAATTGTAGTATTTGCACATCACCATGATGTAATGGACGCTCTGCTAAATGCTTTTCCTGGTATTGCAGTTAAAGTATCGGGAAAAGAAAATAAAGTAAGTCGTCAACAGGCAATAGATGCTTTTCAAGATAATCCCGAAATCAAAATTTTTGTAGGAAGTATAATAGCCGCTGGTGTTGGGATTACTCTAACTGCTAGTGCTCATGTAGTTTTTGCTGAACTAGACTGGGTGCCTGGAAACATGAGTCAAGCAGAGGATCGTTGTCACCGGATTGGTCAGATTAATTCAGTTTTAGTACAGCATCTAGTATTAACTAATAGCCTGGATGCTAGAATGGCACATACCCTGATTGAAAAACAGGGGATAATTGATTCTGCCATTGATAAAAATATTCCTGTTAAAATGATAGATTTATCTAATAGTGATGATATAGCAGATAATATAGAAGTCCCATCTAAAAATAGTTATCTATCATTGACAAAACACGAGATGGATAAAGTCCTTAATATAGACATTAATTCCATTAAAGCTATTCATTATGGGCTGGAGTTATTATCTAAACTTTGTGATGGTGCTATTAGTCTTGATGGAGTAGGCTTTAGTAAGATTGATAGTCAAATTGGTCATAGTTTGGCAAATACTATAGAGTTGACGCCCAAGCAAGCTATTTTAGGAGCTAAACTTATTAGAAAATATCAGCGTCAGCTACCGACTAATATAGTAATTATAGCTAAACAAGTGATGGAGCAAGTAAAATAACTAGGACTAATTTGAATGGAGTTAACCTAATTAAGATAACTGTATACTTACGTAACCTGAATTTTTATGGTATAATAAGTCTATCCTGAAAAGAAGGTTATACAAATGACTATCGCAATATTCAAACTGGATGATACCGAAACTCCAGGGCTGGCCAAGGCTAAGGTGCTGGGCAAAAAGGTGGGCGGAGACGCATCGACTGTGAAGAGGCTTACCGGTTTTGACCTGTGGAGTATCGAAGTGGTAGAAGTCGTGCAGCCCTCTACTACCAGAAAGGTGCGTCCCGGTCAACAGCTAGTGGTCTCCGCTAAACACCTAATTTTCGAGTAGGGGTATGCAATGTTTACCCACTTCAAGTCTCTAGCGAAAATGCAAGCGAGAGGAGAAATAATGAAGAAACTATTGAAGGAGAGCCTGGAGATATTAAGGGCGCATAAAGAGGTTGCAACCCGTAGGCCGGTAGGTGGGAGGTAATAAGGTGAAAATCTACGTGGCATCGTCCTGGCGTAACACGAGCCAACCAGACGTTGTTACAACGTTGCGCCGGGTCGGGCATGAAGTGTACGACTTCCGTAATCCTGTCCCTGATCATGCCTTCCATTGGAGCGAGATAGACCCAGACTGGCAGCGCTGGAACCCAGTTACTTTTCGGGAGGCATTGGAACATCCGATAGCCAGGGCAGGCTACGCCTCTGACATGGCAGCATTAGAATCGGCAGACGCGGTGATACTGATATTACCATGCGGACGAAGCGCCCATTTAGAGTTAGGCTATGCAGTCGGGCGGGGTCAGCACACGGCGATTCTGCTGGGCGATAGCGAGCCGGAATTAATGTATCGGATGGCTGACTGCCTGGCAATTAGCATTGAGGAGGTAATTGACTGGCTGGCCCGGTGCCGCGATGGAGGTTATCCGGGGGCAGGCACAGGGCGAGGAGGACAACGATGCCCAAAGTAAGAATTATTCAGCGCACCTACACAGACCAGTCTTATTGTTTCTGGGAAGAGGACGAGGTGTACGTAGACGGCAAACTGGTTGGTGGCGGCTGTTACTGCGGCGAGCCTGAAGATAACCGGCGGTGTCGTGGCTATGCCTGGGTGGATACTACTCTCCAGGCACTAGCCGAGGCTCTGGGCGCAGAAGTGGAGATAGTTGAAACACAGGAGTAATGCTTGGCTAGCTCTGTGCTTGAGACAGGCAGAGTACGGAAACTGAACGGAGGTGGGGAATGAAATGGTGGCTGATTTCCCAAGAGGATATGGCGACGATTCGGACGGGACTGGAGGCAGATACCCATAAGCCTAACGATTATAACTGTGAGGATTGGCCTCCTGGCTCCGGTTGTGACGGCTGTAAGGGAGACACATTGCGAGCGCAGGCGCTCTATATACTGGATACTGTGTTGCATCGGACAGGTATGGTGCCTAGTGATTACAGTGGCAACTAAGGAGGGCAACGATGACACAACATAATTTGAACCCATTGACCCCGCAGGAGCGGACATCGAATAAGGCCGATTTAACCATCCTGATACTGGCGGAGGCACGTATCTCGGCGTGCCTTGTAGACCTCTGGGTTAATTACCGCCGTGCCCTGGCCCAGATAGACACGTTGGAAGCGGAGTTAGCTGAAGCACAACAAATTATTAACCGGGTTTGGGCTGCGCTGGGTATCACGTCGTATGCTGAGGCGCAAGGGAAAACGATTTACGAGATAGTCGCGGCGTTAAAGGCAGAGCGCCAGGAGCGGGCACTGGGAGAGGAGGCACGAGAGGAACTGAAAGATGCTGCGACTGAGTTTCTCAGAGTGGAGTCTAAAATCAGGGTTGCGCTATTGCTTGGACTGGCTTCCAGTATGGCCTTGGATAGATTGCTGTCACAGTCTGATACACCAATAATGTCCTACCGGACAGAATTGATTGACCAGACACTAGAGATTCAGCATCAGTCGGATTGCGGAGTGTATGATAGCCCAGCAACGTTACCCAAACTCTGTACCTGTGGTGCAGCAAATGCTGCACTGAATGAAGCCTAATAAAGCGGGCCAGCCAATGAAACCCGTTTTGCAGCAGCATATTACCAATAAAATGGGGGATTGTTTTGGGGCGTGCGTGGCGTCTATCCTAGAAATCCCAGAGGCACCAAATTTCCACACCGATACTAGTAGACATTGGCTGTTGAAATGGGATGAATGGCTGTGGCAGAAATACTGGCTGCATCCATTTTACGCAGCAATAGGGTCTATTCCGATGCCACAGGGTTATTCCATCCTCACGGTGCGGTCAGCACTGTTTGCGGACACCTATCATGCAGTGGTATATCAAAATGGGGAGGGAAAGGATGGCATAGTGTGGAATCCGAACCCGCTAGACCCACGGGGAGTGAATATAGATTGCGAGGATTGGATAGGAATTACCGTATTTTGTTGTCCATATCCGGGCCTGGTACGGCGGGAGACCAGACCTGGATGAGCTTTACATCGGGCAGGTCTGTGGCTGCCCGTGCCATGCCCAATTCTGGGCGGAGTACCAGAGAGCTAGAGTAAGGAGGGAGGACGCCCATGCCACTAAAAGAGGAACTTGACCCCTTTGACCCCAGCGTCTGGGAGCGGATGGAGGAACAAAATGAGGCAACATGGAAACAACTCGCAGTCAGTTTGGCCCAGCGCGTGAATGTAGCCGAGGCAGAGCTACGCCAGATTAAGGCTAGACTGAACCCTGATGATACTAATACAGTGAAAGCTGCGGTGGAGATCATTCGGGGGATGGGGCGAGAGGGAGTTGAGGCACATAATCCGGACTATAACAAAATCCTGGACGACATAGATGAGATGCTGGAGCCGTCCATGATTGCTGAGGTGCAAGCTCTGATGCGGTGGGCGCTCCAGCGGGAGTCAGACTTTGCCCTGCCGGGTACGGAGGAGACTACTGATGCCTGAACTCCGATCTATATTAAGAGATTAAAGGAGAAAACCTATGCCAATGAATTTTGAGATTCGCTACTATGCGGTGCATCGGTGCGAGGGCATCAACAGCCGCTCCGAAGAGGTGCAGGCAAACGAGTACGGGCAGCTCTGTTGGGATGGAGGTGCCCGCTACTGCTACTTTTGCGGCGAGGCCCTGCCGGACTATATTTCCGAGGAAGCCAGGCGTACGATGGAGGCTAGTTATCGCAAGTGGGTGAAGTGGTGACTGATTTACCAACAGAAGTCCCAGAGAATATTGAAGATTGTTGTTCCAATCTGGTATGGGTTGAGCAGGAAGTCGTAAGTTATATGATGAATGGTCTGCCCTACTCGTACATACAAAATAGGGTTTGGAGGTGCGCCACGTGTGGACGGCACCTAACATTGCGGAAGGAGGGCTAAGTGACTGATTACAATCAAGCCATTGAGGAACGACTGCAATACCTGGCCGGACTGCCTTCCGGCTGGGGCAACTGCATGGGCCTACCAATCAAACCCCAAGCAATTGAGAACACCAGGATAGTGATCCGAGCAGTCACGGCGGCAGCAGGTGGTAACCTGCCTATGCCCTATATCGGGCTATGTGGTGACGGAACGCTGTCCGTGCAATGGAATATGCCGGACGGTAGCGAGCTAATTGTAGATGTGCCGCTAGCGGATAGGAGGGTAGGCATTCTGTGGTTACGAACTGATGTATTGGGAGACATTAATTGTGAGATGTCGGCGCTGGGGCGAGTAATCAAACCACTGCTAGGGAGGGAAACGTGAACGACGGGGATCAGCCTATTGTACCCGCCCGGTGCGACTACTGTGGCGAAATAGCCCCTGTGGGCGTGTGGATGTATAGAGGTGAGGCGCATAGCATGGCACTTATCTATTTCTGCCACTGCGAATACAGCTGGATTTGGCGGGAGGATCAGCGCACCGAATACCATTTTCCAACTTGGAGGGACGCGTGACATTAGAAGAAGCCTATCTCGTTGTCGGTGGAACACAGTTGCGCCTGGTTTGTTGTGCTCCAGGATGTGAAGAGGCGGCTGTCGTAATCAAAAAGGGGTATAGTCTCTGTATCGCACACCAGCATGGACGCATTGTCAAGATATGCACCTGTCACCTGTTGTACGGCTGTGATGACTACCCCGATTGCCCAGAAGAGATATGGGTAGCCCATCGTAACAAGGTAGCAAACTTGTAGTAAAGGGAGAAATGACGTGGACAAAAGCTTGTTAGCTAACGCCAAACTCCCGTTCCAACGCCTGGCGGACTATAGCGACTGTCAACGACTGCCAGCTAAAACAGGGTGGCTTGTCCCTAGCTAATTTAATTATCTTATCTATATTATTTATAGTATTTTATATTACTAAATACTAAATATCATAGATCTCCTCCCTTAACCTTTCTTAGATTCTATGGTATGATATAGATGAAATCAAAAAAAGGGGTTTTAATGAAAGAAGAACAAACATTTCTAGAGGGACTTTTAGAAATGGAAGATAATATGGCAGAGGATGATTGGAATGAGATCATAGGAGATTGTTTTTTTCAAGTTAAAAAATTCATTGAAACCGCTAAAGTAATCGCTTCTTTCAGTACTTTTGAAGTACCGATATTTGAAGTACCGATACCTGAAGTATTAAAAAAGGGATTGGAAGATATTATGGATCTATGTTCTGATATTGTAAGATTTGATAAGGGGGTTCTTAATGAGAAGATTCCTGTAGAATCTAACCATAATGAAAGCATACTTAATTTTGAAATATATGATCCAGAAGGCTGTTATATAAATTAACGAGGGTATCTATGGAGCACTGGAAACGACGGGAACAAAAACGCCGTAAAATAGTTATAAAACAGTATTTAGCAAACAATCGGAAATCTTTGTTTCTTATATCTACTGCATTGGCTAAAAAAGCTTTGTAGTAGATATAAAGCAAAGTTAGTATATAAGGGCCTGTAGCTCAGTGATAGAGCATCAGTCTTATAAACTGAAGGTCTTAGGTTTGAACCCTAACAGGCCCACCATATTTAATATCCGATGAAATTATCTAGAATAGGGGTGAAAAGATATGGTGAATCAAGATCATCTAGATATAATTTATAATGGGCCAGCAGCTATTGATACCTGGCGGAAAGTAAATCCAGGTGTTGCCCTTGATCTAATTGGGGCTGATTTAACTGGAGTTGATTTAACTGGAGTTGATTTAACTGAGGTTAGCTTAGCCTATGTTAGCTTGATTAGGGCTAATCTAACTGGAGCTAAATTAGCTGGGGTTGATATGAGCGGAGCTGACCTAACTGGGGCTAGTTTAATCAATAGTGATTTAACTAAAGCCAAGCTGAGAAATACAGATCTGATCCGGACTGATTTGAGGGGAGCTAATCTGATCAGGACTGATTTGAGGGGAGCTAATCTGATAGGGGCTGACTTGACAGGAGCTAATCTGACAGGAGCTAATCTGACAGGGGCTGACCTGACTAGGGCCAACTTAAAAAATGCATATCTGACTGAAGCAAACCTTACCTGGGCAAATATAAGCGGAGCAAACTTAGATGGAGCTGATCTGACCTGGGCTAATTTGAGTTTTGCTAATTTAACTAAGGCTAACCTAGATAATGCCGTTTTTCCCACAGGATAAGTATATTTTTATTACCATAATAACTTATTCCTCAAGTGGCTGAGTAAGGAGATGGAAATAACTAAAACACTATCTCCTTATTCAATACTAAATATCATATATTACCTCTATTAACCTTTCTTAAATTCTATGCTATGATATAGATGAAATCAAAAAGGATTGGAGAAAAAGAAGTAATGAGAAAATTACAGTATGGTGATACAGTAATGGTACGGAGGTATGGGCCTAATGATTATCATCCCCGTGTATTTCGGTTTGTTAAGGAAACCCCTCTCTATTACTATATTATAGAAGAGGAGACCTGGAATGAATTCTACAAGGTAATGCCGCCGGAGACGGCGACGAATAATATCCAGGGTAAGAATCTTACAGTTCGGGTACTTAAGACAGACGTATATTTCTATTCTATAGCTGGCTATGAGCATCTTCTAAAGTTAGCAGAAGATGCCGATAAAGCTAAAGACATAGCACTCCATGCCTGGAATGTATCTCTTTATTATGGAAAAGACTCTTCTGTGTCTGAAGGTTCGATCTGAACCTTCAGACAGTAAAATAATATTTGCTTTCTTTGAGGTATTATGCAAGATCCAAAAAAGAAAATGGATGAAATATATGAATGTGAAGTAGTAGGAGAAACTAAGATTGAATATGACAACGTGTTGCAAAAATATCTTATTTTATGTCCCTGTTGTTCTGGAATAGGAGAACATAGAATAAGTAAAAAATCTGCAGACTATTCTTATCTATGTGATGGATGTCATGGTACTGGATATTTTTTCTTTAATTATGGGGTTAATATAAAAAATATAGACACTACAGAAAAAGAAAGTTTTTCTGGGCAAAAAGTAAAGGAGCTTACCTCTTTCATTGATTTTTTACATAGAAATTTTTGTTCTTTAAGCCACCCAACTCAATGTAATTATTATGAAACTGTATGGGATTTTAAAAGAATAAGATATATGAAAAATATGTGGTTTCAGAGAGGTGTAGAAATCCTAGAGCATGGAAATAACTTAAAATTATCGGATGTAGAGCTAACAAAAATAAATAATATCTTTAAAGAATGTAGGGAGATAGGTAATTAACAAAGAGATTTCTATCCTTCTAATAATGGAAAATTTTCTTCAAAAGCCATTTTATCTAATTGATCTAATACCCATTTATCTTTTTGATTCACCAATCTATGATATGTTTGTATAGATTTGGGTTTAAGAGATTCATGTTCTAGGCATAATTTTATATCTAACTTAAAATAAAAATAAAGATTCCATAAATCTTCATAGAATTCTAGTTTACTACGGTTTTTACTCAGGTGATGATAAGTGCCATGAAAATGATGTAAAAGCATATGAACAACAAGAATTTTTAAATAAGGCATTGTACGTGGTCTGGCATATATGCTAATAATTTTATGCTCCGCATCATATGAACCTTTTGGAAACATGGCCTGAGTAGGATTACTTCGTACTCTCCAGTAAAAAGTAGGGGGAGGTGGTAGATCCCTTCCCATATCTTTCCAATGCTTCATTACATTAAAAATAAAATCATGGAGCACTAAAGGTATTGTTTTTTTGTATGGATTCATACTAAAACCTTATATGATATTTTACAATACTAAGTATCATAAACTCACTCTATTAACATTTAGTAGTTTCAATAGTATAATTATAACAGAATAAAATATTGAGGTGTATAAGGATGGTGTTCAATAATTTATATAATAGAAATGCAATAGATATTCTTGAGCATAGAATAGATATAGAAAATATGATAACCTATATTAGGGAGTTATCATATACATATCCTGAATTTACATATGCTCTACGAGGTACGGAAAATATTAAATATTTAATAGAGTTATATTTTCAGATTATGGAAGGAAAACTCCAATCCATCTTTAAGATATGGAGAGCAGTAGAATTCCATAAATCAATTCAATATTCCACAAAAGAACTTTTAGATGCTTTAGAAGAATACAATATAGAATGGAATAGAAATATAAAGGATAAGGAGTGAAATAAATGGGATTAATAACTTTTTTGTTTTTAGTTTGTCTGTATATTACCCCCAGTTTTATAGCTAGGATGAAAAATAATCCCAATGTCTTAGCAATTAGCGTATTTAATATTCTTTTGGGATGGACTGTAATTGGGTGGGTCATAGCTTTAGTTTGGGCCTTAATTGTGCCCAATAAAAATTAAATGGGGGAGCAATGAAAATTACTGTTTCTATGTTGTCTAAAGAGGGTGATTCACAAGTAGCGGTTTTAGAGGGATTGAATAAAATTCAATCTTCTTTAGAAGAGCTTTTTCAGTTTCCGGCTCACTTTGTAGCTGTAGAAGGAGAGATTGTATTTTCAGTAGAAGAGGCAATGAATAAAATTTGTGCCTTAGAAGAGGCTGAAGTAATTATAGGTAAACAAGTAGTAGGAGGATAGGTTCAATAGTATATATTATTATTAGATAAGAGGAGAAATATCTGATCCACATCATCTAGATATAATCCGCAGTGAGCCAGCAGCTATTGCTGCCTGGCAAGAAAAAAATATCTATTCTAATCTCGATTTAAAATAGGCTAGCCTACTTTGAGTTGATTTAGCTGGAGTTAATCTAACCAGGGCTATACTAACCGGATCTAATTGAACTATATCCAATTTATTCTATACTAATTTAGATGGAATTAAACTAGAGATACAATTCTTCCTACCGGGGAGACGTGACAGGTTTATATTGAGAGGATAGCTCCTGCCTTACTAATCTCCAGGGGGAAAACACTAGCTGATGTTCTGAATATAGATTGCTAGAATAGCTATAGGCGGCATAATTTTCTTATGGTTGCTGCCTTTATTTTTACTTTTACAAGAGATATACCTGTTCTACTGCATTCTAGGGTAAGACAGTTTAAGCAATTTTTGAGGCTAAACTGATACCCAAATTTACACTCATCTAACAATGTTAGCTTTTCTATATATTACATATTATAGTGATTCCTGTTAGAGTGAGATACCTGGCCAACAAAAAGCGGAGCACATTTATTTCAACATGAAACAATATCCTAGTACTAAATACTAAGTATAAGAAATTCCCTCTATTAACCTTTCTTAGATTCTATGGTATGATATATCTAGATTAAAAAAGGAAGAAAGGACAGGATGAACCAGCAAAGATTAGAAATATTCCAGGCAACGTACACGAGGAATCTAGCTCGGGCGGTGGTGGAGCGTCCACAAGACTACGCCTGGCCTATCGCCGAATTGCCGATAGTGACGGCGCGGATGGTAACTACCATTGAAAGGGGCAGTTACAACAAAGATGGTTATGCGTTCCGGTGGACTTGTAAGGAATTGGGGTTGCCATGCACCTACAAAGCCATTAATGCTTACCTGGAACGCTAGGCCTTAGCCGGGGGCGGTTGCCCGCCCCAGCAGCCACCCAGGTATCCTACGCCCAGCATAGGGCGGTACAAAGGAAGGAGGAAATTATGGGGACAGAATATAAAGATGAAAGTGTAACTCGGGATGGGCAGATTAAAGGGGCGTGGGGACTAATTTCTCTCGAGTTCATTAAGGAAATAGAGTATGAACTCTCCTATTGCAGCTGTGAGAGCTGTGGGATGGTACTCACTATCTCAGAAGCCCTATCAATATACGGCATACCTTTTAGTGATTTGAGCCAAGAACAATTAGAAAAGGAGAATGAGGAGGAGTTCTGCTCACAGGAATGTATAGATAAATATCTTGAGCCCCTCAAGATAGAAAGCAAGAAAAACTGCAGTTAGCACAATACGGAGGAGGTTATTGATGTCTGATGTAGTAATACTGGTATTGGCTGGGATTGCATTTTGCGTTGGTTTCATTCCAATAGTTTTAAAGGTTATTAAGCGTTGGAGAGGATAGCGATAACCCAGCCTGATTATAGCTCCAGGTTTACTCAATGTGCTAAACACGGAGCACTGCCAGCGGCCCTACCGCTCGAATCATAGGAAGCCTGGAGCAATATAAGAAGCTAGACTCTACTATACTAGAATACAATAAATACCTCTATTTTGGGAATTGAGCTAACCAAGAGCATCTATATCTCTGGCGTAACTTCTAAAACTAAAAAGGAGAATATATAAATAACTAGATTCAAACTAAAAGGAAAACAACCAATTAATAAAACCCCTCTAAATAAGAGGGGTTTTAACATACCTTTCAAATAACTATAAATTTATCCATCGAACATCATAACACCCTTGTTTATATCTTTCATAAATATCTTTCCATAAATCTAAATTATATATATTATTTCCGTCAAGTTTCTTCCAATTATTTCTAGACCAGTACCACAGTAAATTTTTTTTAATAGCTTGATATAATATATTCCAATTAGTATATAATAATATATTCGGTTTATTTAAATTAAGGATATACTCTAAAACATCCCTTTCCTTCAGTACCTTTTTCTGATAAGAATCAGTTACAATAAATGTATATTCTTTCTGATTTTTAATAATATATAATTCATATGATCTATTTTCAGGAAGCATAATATTCCAATAGTGTTTTATATTTATAATCAGATCTTTTATTATTATATACTATATTAGATATATTCTTTCTTGCTGTTAATCTGGCTTTATGCGGTCTTTTCATTATTTATCTAAGAAGTATCCTCTTATATGTAAATAATTTAAAGTTAGCACGCCCTCCGCAATATCCACACCAGAGGCCAGTACCATTCCATCCATTAATTGCCTGATAAATATATCCTACTATACTATTAGCAAGCCCTTTATAAACCGGGGGATAGCAAGAATGACATATATATTCAGGTATTTTAGCAGCATCAGTCATAAAATGCTTTTATCTACCTGACTAAGATGAGTAACAGATTTTTTCAACAGATTTAGACAATGGATTGGGCATCTAAAACAACCACAAGAACATAATTGATAGCGGCACCTACAGTTAAATCCCTTTATATAGCTTAAATTTTGATATAGAACACCACAACACCAGCACCCATGTATTTTAAAAATATTTATCATGGTATATTTTCTTTGAGTTTACGTAATCCTTCTTCATTATGAACTGCCTGACGAATTCTTATTGTCATATCTAATACCCAGAATATCCTACAAGTACAATTCTCCAAGTGTATGAGATGAGGACTTAATTTATTAGTAGGATCAGTTTTTAATATTTTTTGTTTCTTCAAGCAACGATCATCTTCATATATACCTAATTGATCAGCTAAAAAATTAGCTAAATCCTCAGCTGTTTCAATAAACGGCACTGAACTCCTCTCTAAAACTTATTTAATTTCCTAGCTATTATAGATACTATTAAATTTCTCTGAGTAGATCTAAAAATATATTTATACTATTTTATCAGATACATTCTGATCTTCTGATCTTCTGATCTTCTGATCTTCTGATCTTCTGATCTTCTGATCTTCTGATCTTCTGATCTTCTGATCTTCTGATCTTCTGATCTTCCTAGACCCCCTTTTCTTGGATCCCTATTAGAACTGGATTTTTAATTCCTAGGAATTTAAGGAACCTAGGAACCTAGGGACTTAGACATCGGACGTGGTTTCCCCTGGGAAAAAATCCAGCAAAAAACCTAGGGGATTTTATGCATATTTGAAACAGTTAGGTTCCTGCTTTTTTAGGAGCAGGGCTGGATTTTTTTACCTATCCGATAAGGCTAGTATCGGACTCCTATTTTCGGATTTCTATCCAGATGTACTGGCCCCCATGCCGGTTACCCTGTAAATGAGGGAGGATATTGCTATCCTATTCTCCTTGGCTTCTAGAACAATAAGTTTTTAATTTATTGTTCTATGTAGCGGTCTGTGCCATACCGTAATCAAGCCGCTTGGGTATGGTCAACTTACCTTGCAACTTTCCAGTAGGAGACCAGCAGTTGCATTAGGTGTCTTTTATTGCAAAGAACTTATTCGGCTTCCTAACCATTATATAAATATGTTTTTAACAGAGATATAAATCTCTGAGCCATATTTTATTCACTGTATGTGATTATATCATACTCCCATAGTTATGTCAATAGTAATTTTCCTATTTTATTATTCAATATAAAGTATTGTAATGTACCTCTATTAACTTCTCTAGTTTCTATGATATAATATATATGTCATAGGAAGTGGGAGTGGGTTAATACCCTGACCCTTAAAGATTCTTAGAATAACCTGACTCACCACCAGTCTATTTTAAGTATTTCTCAAGCTGGTTACTTGAGACCAGGTTTAATACCTGGCTTCCTATAATGTAGGATGATGAAAGCGAATATCTCCGAGTAGGAGATAGAACCTGTGAGACCCCTAAGATAAAAGAGCTTTGACCTTTGGAAGAGGGGCAGTAGTCATCTAAAAATTTTATGCTAGAGAAATTGTTGTTTTCTAGTATTATATAAGCCTATATAAGTTTTGTCAATAGAGTAAAAAGGGGAATAAAAATGGTGGGGTTTATATGTGATGTATGCGGGATGGAAAGTGCAAGGCTAGTTACCCGCCCGTTTGATGCAGTTTACAACCAGATACCGATATATCTTGATGCAGTGGAGATGTATGAGTGTGAGAGCTGCGGGGAGAGGCTATTGAGCGCAGAGCAAGATAAAATACTCTGCGATCTGGTTAAGAATCAGGTTCAGGGAGGAGGGAATAAAAATGGATAAAAATAATGTCACTACTCTGGAAAGTATTAGGTTTTGCGATCTCTGTGGAGAGATCGCACTCTATGATGCAAAAATTCCTATGGGTTCTTGGGCCTATCTCTGTGCTACCCATTTCCATACCTTTAAATGCCGTTTAGGTATGGGGAAAGGTCAAAAATTAGTATATTTATGAGGAGGTTATAATGTTTAATGATTTAATTACAAGGAAATTAAGCTATAGAGCTATTACTGGATTTCTTCAATTGTTATTCGGTACAACTTTCATACTAACTTTTATCATAGCATGGTTTTTTGCTGCTTTTAAAGATTTTATTATTGAAGTAGCTTTTAATGCCTTTCAAGAAGCATATCTTGAAATAGTCATTGCTTTTATAGGACTGGGGTTTTTTTCATACGGATGGTATAAATTTTATAAGCTTATGATGAAATAGTTATTTCAACATAAAACACTGTTTTCTTATTTAATACTAAGTATCATAGACCTCCTCTATTAACCTTTCTTGGATTCTATGGTATGATATATCTAGATTAAAGAACGGAGGAGGGGAACATATGACACGAGAAACGGCCAG
>C687J35174_10001715_pt1 | contig 31634 bp, 39 predicted proteins | sample RifCSPhighO2_01_FD_35174 | JGI IMG/M metagenome (IMG submission 35174) | reverse complement strand
ACAGTGCCCTTGACCTCTGCACCTTTAATTGACGGTGCACCGATGGTCGTGTCCGAGCCGTTGTCTACGAGGAGCACCTCGTTAAATACAACCGAGTCACCTTTTTTCAAATCCCCCGGGAGTTTCTCTATAGCAATAGTGTCGCCCTTAGAGACGACATACTGCTTCCCGCCGGTCTTGATTACGGCCACTTCCATGTGATTACAATCTAGCACGCTTTCTTAAAAAAGGAAAGCTCGCTATTCCTTATAGATTTTATCGCCTTCGCGGGCGTGGCCGGAAACTTTCATCCCTACATCGTCGCCTTTCTTAGCAAATGAGACATCCTTGCGATCAATCTGCATAGAAGAAATTTTTTCCCCAAAATTATGTTCGCCTCCTTCGAAATAAAGCGTGTCTCCAACGGAAACACTCCCAGAAAGCTTGACGATGACCACTCCTATTTTGTGATAGAGATGAGTGACCTTCCCTACGAGATTCTTCTTTGTTTTGGCTTCTGCCATACCAGATATGGTAGTCCTGCCGCGGCAGTAGTCAAGTGTCAATTATATAAAGAAAAGTTTTACTCTTCAGAGGCTGATGGTTTGTCAAGGAATTCGGGTTCGATGCCGATCTTAGCGTCGGCGATGCGGTAGACATCTTTGTCTATCTTGCCGAGCTCTTTATAGCCCGCGTTATAGTGGCTAACAGAGGTACCGAGCGAGATGCCGAGCTTTTTATAAAACGCTTCGTAGGCGGCGACATGCTTACCGAGCTCCCCTACCCTTTGCTGTATCTCTACTGCTTTTTCTTCTATCTTCAGCGCTTTGAGCCCTTGCATAACTGTTTGTAGGTAAGCCAGAAAAGATGTGGGCGAGACTATGATGACTTTATATTTCCCAGCCGCTCTCTGTATCAGATTTTCGTCTTCCCCGCCGCCAACTTGATTCGTGAGCAGGTCATAGTAAATGCCCTCGGATGGGATGAACATAAAGGCGAAGTCCATCGTGTTCTCTTCGGGGCGGATATACTTCGCTGTTTCGGTGATGCGCATCTTCAGGTCATTCACAAAGGCCTTTTCAAACGCCGGACGCTCCGCGTCTGGCGCGTGGACGAGGCGGTTGTAGTTATCCAGCGAGAACTTGGAATCCACGGGGACGATTTTATCGCTGACAAAAACAGCTGCGTCTACTATTTCGCCATTTTTGAATGCGTACTGCATCTGGTACATGCCGGGTGGGAGCACATTTTTCAAAACAGTCTCTAGATAATATTCGCCAAGAATTCCCCTCTGCTTTGGATTTTTCAGAATATCTTGGAGATTCTGCAACTGTTGTGCAAATCCTTGGGTCTGTCGACCAATCTCTTTTACCGAAGTTACTTCTCGCGTCATTCCGCGCAACTCGCCGGCTATCGCCTGCATCTGTTGTTGTAAGAGAACCATCGCGCTGTCCTTTCCTTCATCAGCCGGCGCTTCGCGGCGCCGTAATATAAAATAAAGACTAATCCCCTGCACGAATATCAGAACGAGAATTATGACAGCAATAGTTAACAAGTTCATAGGTATAGTATACTCTGTGATATGTCCATCCACGAAACATTGAAGAAATCTATCCCTGATGCACTCCGCGCACACGACGAGGTGAAGCTCCGGACCCTACGCTCGCTCGTCACCGCGATGACGAACGAGGTCGTTGTGAAAAAGAGAAAACCCGACGAATTCCTCACTGATGATGAGGCATTCGCGGTCATTAAGCGCGCCGTTAACCAGCGCAAGGATTCTATAGACCAATTTACGAAGGCATCCCGTAATGACCTCGCAGAGCCCGAGAAGGCGGAGCTCGTCGTTCTTGAAGCATATCTACCAACTCAAATGAGCCGTGAAGAAATTATGGCTATTGCCAAGGCAAAGATGGCGGAACTGGGCGTCTCCAGTAAGGCCGACGCGGGTAAATTTACCGGCGCCCTGATGAAAGAACTCAAAGGAAAAGCTGACGGTGGCGCCGTTAAGGCAGTTGTGGATAACTTGCTGTCGTGACTAAAATAGTGTTTAATAATACTCATGCCAACCAACATGGAGGGCAGTATGAACGACAAACAACGCCTCGAAGAGGCTCTGAAGAATGCTGACGCCTCTCATGCAAAGTTGATGCGTGAGCATCCTGAATTTGTTACCGCCCCTCCAAAGACTTTGGAGGAACTGTTCGGTCCCGAAAAAGCCGCCGAAATGCGTCGCGAAGCGGCAAGACTCAGAAGGCAGGATGGTAACATTGATTAAAATTCTCCCGAGCGAGATTGGCAGGTGGCAACACCGGCTTTTTTTTGTTATAAAACAGTGACGGCCCTATCGTCTATCGGTTAGGACACAAGCTTCTCAAGCTTGGAAGCGCGGTTCGACTCCGCGTAGGGTCACAAAAAGACATGAGACGCGCACTGCTGCGCGTCTTGTGCTTTTTGTGAAGTCGGAGCGATGTTTTGTGAGCACACAAAACCGCGAGGCGAGGTCGACAAGTACTTACATAATTTACGAAAACTTGGAGTAAATTATTTAGTAACTTGTGACCACGAATTACGCTTTCTTCTTCCACTCGCGCTCTTGGCGGACGAGGAGTGAAGAATCCGAGGGGTTGGCGAGAAGGGCTTCTACTATGCGCTCTGTACGAATGGATTGCGAGCCTTTTATTAAAACAACATCGCCTTTTTGGATTATGTCTGGCAATTCGCGAGCGGCGGTTTTAGCATTGTCGTATTGTAAAACATCGGCCGTTCCATGCGAAGAGATGAACGCTCTTGCGCGGATGCCGACAGCCGCGACGAGGTCTGCCGAGTCGCGGGCGAGCTTACCGATGCGTTCGTGCTCCATCACAGAGTAGCGCCCGAGCTCCAGCATATCACCGAGGACGGCTATCCTCCGAGTTGCATGCGGGAAATTTTTAAGTGTTGTTAGAGCCTCTTCAACCGCCGCTGGCGAAGCATTATAAGAGTCATCAATAATTATTGAGCCGTTTTTACCTTGAAGAAGCCGTCCGCGGCCCGGCGGCGGCTCGTAGCTCTCAATGGCCTTGAACGCTTCAGAGGGCGGTATGTCAAACGCAATGGCGGCCGCGAGAGCGGCCGTGGCTGGCAGAAGCTGTGTCATCCCGACTGAGCCCTTTACGACAAGGCTTTTTTGTTTGCCATCTGTCACGATATTTGCTTTCATACCAATGACCTTCCCGTCTATTTCATAAAAGCCAGATTCACTCACGCGTACCGTAGCCCCATCAGAGACTCCATATGAAATGACCCGTGTCGAAATGCGCAGAGCCCTATCCATCGCATACGGATCATCCACCGAGATTATGAGAGGCGCGCCATTCTTTAACGCGAGCGCCGGAGAAAATTCTTCTTCACGCACTGATTCGGGTGAAGCATATGTTTCAACATGCACCGGTATCTCGGGCAATCGCGTCACCATGACCGCGTCCGGCGTTACGATTTTTAATATCTGCGCAATATCTCCCGGTTTACCCGACCCTACTTCTAGCACAAGCATATTCGGATAATGATTCGGCAAGATAAGAAGAGCGAGAGCGCTTTTTATTACTGAAAGCCACACAAGAGGATTCTCCCAAGGATTTTTAACACCAAGAATGGTAAATGGTACGCCGAATTCGCTATTAAAACTTTTATCGCTTTTGCGAACGAAAAAGCGCGTTGTGAGGACGGCTGCGACGGCGTCTTTTGTAGAAGTCTTCCCCACCGAGCCGGTCACCATTACGATGTGTGGGGGGTATCTATGGATAACCGCCCGCGCCAAGATTGCTAGCATGCTCGCAACAATAAATTTAAGTATATTTTTCATGATGTTTCTTGGAAGCCACGGTCTGGCGGTACTCCGTAATAATCAATGAGAAAATGAACAATGTCCAGAAAGGTCGTATCCAGAGTCTCTGATGCGTATTGAACGCCCTTCGGGTCATTCGTGTAGAGCAATATAATAAATCGTGGATTATACGCTGGGAAAAAGCCGACAAAAGAATGGAAGAAGCGGTCTGTGTAATATCCGCCATTTGGAGAAGTGAGTTGTGATGTCCCCGTCTTCACTGCCACTGACATCGTAGGAATCTTCGCCTTCCCACCGTAGAGAATCTCGTCATTTAGCGCGCTCATCATCTCAACCGTATCGCGTGTAGAGGTTGCAGAAAAAACTTTGATTTTCTTTTTCCATTCCAGAGTTCTTTCTATTCCAGAATTAAGCCGTATCGCGCTCACCAAATGCGGCTGTACCATTTCACCGCCGTTGGCGAGCGCACCGAGTGCGCGAATCATTTGAACAGGAGTTACAGCAATTCCTTGTCCGAATGCTGCCGTGTCGTAGCCGACCTGCTGTGACTTTCGCAGGTTTGTAAGCAATGAGCCAGTCTCATTTGGCAAGTCAATTCCAGTTTTTTCTCCGAAAAGTCTAGTAAAATAATCGCGGAATTTTTCCTGTCCCAATTGGTCTGCGAGCCATGACGCTCCAACATTGAGCGATTGCATGATTATTTGGCGCATTGGTATGACACCACGGGCCTTGAGGTCCCAATTGCAGATTTGCCTAGTATTCACAGTAATGCATCCCGTATCTTTATAGGTCGTTCCGGTTGTGACAACTCCCGCATCAAGAGCGGCGGCCATTGTAATAGGCTTCATAATGGAGCCAAACTCGTATACATGTTCCACAAACGGATTTCCAAGAAGTTTGGGGTCAACGGTTTGTAGATTGTTGCCATCATAGGTCGGATAACTCGCTATTGCTATAATCGCCCCTGTAGAAGGGTTCATAATAATTCCTCCAGATTCTTTACTTGAATATTTCTGATTAAGCTTCGCCACATTATTTGAGAGTCGTGTCTGAACCTCCGGTTCAATCGTCGTGATAATATCGCCTTCGCGCGCATCCTTCGCATTCACCAGCAGATTGCCAACATTTGAGAAAAGTTCTGCGAAGAAATTTTTATATAAAGAATCTCCTGACCTAGATAAAGTTCCATCGTATACTGCTTCCAATCCCGTTCGTCCAGCTAAAGTGTCGCTCGAACCGTAAGAAACGATACCTATTGATTGTGATGCGAGAGACACACCGGGATACTGACGCCACCGCTCGCGAAGGACTTGTACCCCAGGAATTGCTTTAGCCGAGAGCGTTTGGCCCGCAGACTCTGATAGACGGTGCGCGACCTCTATGTATACTTGCGATTTTTTTGCTGTAGCTGCCATAAAACCATCATGACTAATTGTTGAAGAGGCAGCGGATGATATCGCAAAGTAAGCAGATTCGGGATCAGTTAGTATTTGCGGATTTATCGCCACGAGAAAGCCTGTAGCAAGTGTCGCGGCAGAAATTAAAGCTCCGTCTTTTCTAATGAAATATATTGAACCGCGGTCAAAGAGACCGCTACTGACTGATGCAAATTGTCGGTCCGCTTTAAGAGAATATTCTTCCCCATTAACAATTTGTACAAAATATAGTCGTAGGAGAATGCCGAGGGCAACGAGAACGAGAAACGCGAGAACGAGACGAATACGGGAGCGGAACTGTGCGCGCATGATGATTAGCGTAATGCGGTCACACTCTTTGCCGGTACGAATATTTTCGCTATTGGCAAAGCGTACCCAGCGATAGCGTAATCTGTCGTCGTGATACTGGCGACATTAGCGAGATACCTGCCCTCAAGCATGGCGACCGCCGCTTCGTCATTTCTAACCGAATGGGAGAATTCAACAGTGACTGTCGCATAGCTCATGACTACTGCGATAAGACCAATGTACAAGACCAGAAGAACCCCAACTACACCGGTACAAAACGAGACGAGAGAGAACGGGAAATGAATACGGGAGTTACGCATAAGAAAGAATAGAGGCTGGGGAATCTATTTGTTCTGCATGGACAATAGAGCGCTCAAACACACGCAGTTTGGCGCTTCGCGCACGGCGGTTCGCGAGAATCTCCGAGCGCGTCGGAACAATCGGTTTTTTGGTCGTCACCAAGCCAAGTCCTGCCTGTACAGAATCGCGTAACGCGTTTTTAACAATGCGGTCCTCAATGCTGTGGAATGAGATAACAGCGAGTCGTCCGGCGGGCGCGAGCGAGCCAAGCGCCGCGGCTAGACCTTCCCGCAAAGCATCAATCTCGTCGTTCACCGCAATGCGAAGCGCTTGAAATGTTTTTGTCGCGGGATGAATCTTTCCTTCGTGATACCACTTGGGCGTACCAGTCTTAATCGCGGTGACGAGTGCTCCAGTCGTGAGAATCCGTTCTTTACTTCGCGTCTCTACAATCGCGCGCGCGATACCGCGCGCGAATCGTTCCTCGCCATACGAGAAAATGAGGTTGGCGAGCACTGTTTCTGAAGAACTATTAACGATGTCAGCAGCTGTCTCACCTCCTTCTCCATATGTCATGAGAAGCGGTTCATCATTTTTAAATGAGAAGCCGCGCGGCGCGGATATCTGATATCCACTCCAGCCGAGGTCAAAGAGTATCGCGTTCACCCGTCCGACACCGAGTCGCTCCAGAATGTGCCCGAGATTGCGGAAGTTGTCGTTCACAAGGTGTGCAATCGGGCGTTCTGGTCGGCGGTCAGCTGCGTATACCTCTCGCCCGCGTTCCACTGCTGATGGGTCGGCATCAACGCCGACGATGACACCGCCCCCATCGAGTTTCGAGAGTAGAGCTGCGAAGTGCCCCGCCCCGCCGAGAGTCGCATCAACAACCGTATCGCTCGGTTGTACGGCGAGCGCTCTGAGCACTTCTTTCATTAGTACGCTGTCATGTCTGGATTCCATAATCAGTTTGTGTTCCCCAGTTTCTCAGCGAATGCGTCAGCGTCGCGCTCAATTGCCGTTGTGTATTTCTTCCACGCGCTCTCTTCCCAAATTTCAATTCTGCTAGCAACGCCGGCAATAACAGTCTTATTCTTAAGTCCAGCGAAACTTTTCAAATGGTCTGGCACGAGCACGCGACCGGCGGCGTCAACCTCTGCCTCCATAGCACCGGCGAGGAAGAGACGCGCGAGCCCGCGCGCCGCTGCTGTCCCTCCCGCGTGTACTGCGCGGCTCTCTGCCTCCTTCTCCCACGCCTTCTTTGGGTACACGAAGAGACAACGGTCAAGGCCGCGCGTCATGATGACAGCGCGGCCGAGATCCTTCCGAAATTTAGACGGAAGCGAGATACGATTCTTAGGGTCTAGAGTGTGCAGGTATTCGCCTATAAACATAACAAAATAAGTGAGCAGAATTTGGAAACAGGCCACCACTCCCATCCTCCACTTCATCCCACTGGTAGATAAGTATATTCCACTCTCCCCCACTTCCCCTAATAAAGTTATCCACACCACTTCGCCCCGCTGGGGACATCGGGGCTATGCGGTGCACGCACTACAAATTTCGAGGTATAATAAGGCTAATTCACCAAGCAAGCGAAGTGGTGTGTCCCGCGTAACCTTGGTGAAGTGGGACAATGTACTACGTCTATATTTTACAAAGTCAGAAAGATGATAGTCGATACGTCGGAGTTACTGCTGATTTGAAAAAACGCCTGCATCAACACAATGCCGGCCATTCTACATACTCAACTACAAAACGACCATATAAAATATGTTGGTACACCGCATTCGTTAGTAAGGAAAAAGCGTACGCATTTGAAAAATATCTTAAATCGAGTTCTGGTTACGCATTCACAAAGAAACATCTTATTTGATAAGAAAACGCATCACTAGTTAAATTCAAGATATTTACCGCCGCCAATTATTTCGACATCTTTGTCAACAATTTTAAGTGCCGACTGGTCATCGAGCACATAGGTCTTCCTCGTTATTTCTTTCATGACTTCCTTAATGGTTTCTTCCATGCGCACGGGAAAGTGTGGAGAGTTAAAGTGCGGCAGAAAGTAAAAATCCACGAGTCCAAGCCCTGGCATAGTATATTTTTCAGCTTCTTCACCGTATATCACCTTTGAAAGTCTGAGAACCAAATCGGGGCTGGTTATCATGCTCCCCGCACTGAGACCGACATATACTTTTGTTTTTAGTAATTCCGGCAAGATTTTTAAGAAGCCTGATTCATTGATGCATCGCATAAGATGATACGAATTCCCTCCCTCGAAAAACAGAACATCGGCTTCTTCTATTTGAGGTCTCCAGATATCCTCTGGCACTGCAGAAATATCAGTCATAGCCACTGATTTAAAGTTTTGTTTTTTGATATTTATGAGATCATCAATAAACCAGTTTTTGTCTCCTTCCTCAACGTTTGAAGCCGTTGGAATAAAAACTAAGGAAGTGTTTTCCGGCTTCTTGCCGACCAATTCAAAAAGCGCTCTTGAGATAGCTTGATTGGCAAATCCGTTTGATGTTAAAAGTAATTTCATGCCCACATCTTTCAGCTACCTCGGGCGCAAAAGGGGGAATATCTGTGCCTCGCGGATGGATACGCCTTCAAGAAAACTGAAGAGCCGCTCGGAGACGCCGAAGCCGAGCGCCGGCGGCATTCCGTATTCAAGCGCTTCTACGAATGATTTATCGTCCATTTGAGCCTCTTCGTCCCCAGCTTCGCGAAGCTCTTGTTGGTGTTTAAATCGCTCTGCCTGGTCAACGGGGTCGTTAAGCTCGCTGAAACCTTTCCCCATTTCAGACCCGCCCAAAATCACTTGGAATCGTTCTACAACACGGGGGTCTTTGTGACTTCGCTTGGCGAGTGTCTCTAGGTACACGGGAACGCCAATGAGAAAGCCAGGCCCTCTAAGGGTCTTACGAATCTGTTTCCATAGCGTGTCTACACCGCGTTCTAAATTGAATCCTTTCTGTTCGTATTGAATTCCCCTATCCTCAAGAGTCGCGCGAACGCCGTCCACAGTCGTCGTGAGCGGGTCAATATTAAATTCTTTTTTGATTAACTCACAGAAGTCATATCGCTCCCATTCTGCCCCAAGGTCAATATTAAATTCTTTTATTTTGAAAACACGCGTTCCGTACACTTTATCAGCAACAGCTCGATACAACTCGGTAACCATCTCCATCCCCGCCTCATAATCTTTAAACGCTTCATAGAACTCAACTTGCGTGTAGTCCTGCGCGTGTTCGGCAGACATGCCCTCATTGCGGAATATCCTGCCGATCTCAAATACTTTCGATAGTCCTGCCACCATCAGCCGTTTCTGCCAGAGTTCTCCGGCGGAGATGCGTAGGTACACATCCATATCAAGCGCGTTGTGGTGCGTTACAAACGGCTTCGCATCTGCCCCACCAGTAGTAGTCTCCAATACCGGCGTCTCTACTTCAATAAAATTGCGTTCTAATAAAAACTCTCTAAATGCATTCCAGAAAACAGAACGCCGCCTGATTCTGTCAGCGAGATCTTTTGTAAGCAGGATATCCAAATAGCGCTTGCGAAACCTCTCGTCCTCATCCTTGATGCCGAACCACTGGTCTGGAACGGGCACGAGCGACTTGGCGAGCATGCGCCAACTATTGCCGAGAAGAGACGGCATCCCGCGTTTCGTCGTGAACGCAACACCTCCCACTTCAATAATGTCGCCCGTATCAACGAGAAGTATAAATTGTTCAAAACGATTTTCTTTCAGGTTTTCTTTTTTGAAATAAATCTGTGCCTTTACCGTGCCATCAAAAATATCAACGAAAAGCGAACCGCCATGTTCTCGTATGGACATCACGCGTCCTGCCAGTACTATTTCCTCGCTATTCTTTAGTAAGACTGCATGGTTTTCTAAAAAATTATCAACAGTGTGGGTACGGCGAGTACTGGCGGGATATGCCTCCATTCCTGCCTCTTTTAGTTGCTTTATCTTTACCATTCTCTCCGCCCGTACGGTTTCTATTAAAGCCATGCGCACATCATATCACCACTTTTTAGCTCACTTTCTCTATGGTGTATGTCTGCTTGCCAGCAGGGGTCTCAAAAGTGAAACTATCGCCTTTCTTCTTACCCATCAGGGCGGCGCCGAGTGGCGAGACATGCGAGAGCTTCTTCACGCGCATATCGGCCTCCTCGCTTCCGACAATCGTATATTCATGCAAGTCCTCGCCCCCATCCTTTTTAATAGCAACTTTTGAATTGAAACTGACTTCATTTTTCTTCTTATTGTCTGTAACTATTTTTGTGTTCTTCACCAGCTCTTCAAGCTTCTTGATGCGCTCCTCCGTCGCGGCCTGCAAGTCGCGCGCCTCTTGATACTCGGCGTTCTCCGAGAGGTCGCCAAGCGAGCGCGCATATTCCAAATTTTTTGCAATCTCGGTACGCCGCACCGTCTTAAGGTGCTCCAATTCTTTAACCATCTCGTCAAACTTTTCTTGCGAGACAACGACATCTTGTGCATCAGTCATATAGTGCAGGCATTGTACTTGCCCTGCACCAACTTGCAAGCCCTGCATAAAATCTGATTTGATGCGTGGCAGGTGTTATGTAAATTGATTCCAGTAATGTCCTTATCTTCGACGACCGTCAATAATAAGGACATATGAAAAATTAGTGCGAGGTGTGTCACGCCATAAAGCGCAAGTTAATTTTTGATACTAATCGCGGAACCGACCAAATAAGGAGAGTTTTCGGAGTAGAGAGAGTCAAAGAGTTGGCGCATGACATTAATAGCTTGGCCGCTCGTGCCGGAGGGGCCTCGTTCAAGCACTACGACAAATGCGTATTGCGGGTTATCGTATGGAAAGAATCCTTCAACCCACGCGTTGTCGTATTGATTGCGCGTGCCCGTCTGCGCTGTGCCGGTCTTCGCTGCGACACTTAAATATGGAAGATTGATGGCGGTTGCGAGTGCGCTCGTTACCGTTTGTCGCATACCAGAGCGCACAACGGCGAGCGCTTCGGCGCTCGCCGGTACGGTCGCATACATTGGCTCTTTGTCAGCCAGTAATGTCGGGGTGAGAAGTTTCCCGCCGTTGGCGATCGCCGCTGTCGCCCGCACCATCTGTATTGGCGTCACCTGCATGGAGTATTGTCCAATCGCCGTGAAGTAAGTGTCGCCGAGATACCACGGCTCGTTAAAAATCTTTTTTTTCCACTCTGGTGTTGGAATTAGCCCGCTCGCCTCTCCAGAGAGGTCAATGCCGGTCGGGTTTCCTAATCCAAATTGTCTATACCAATAACTAAGACGGTCTATGCCGAGACCTTTCTGATTTCCAAAACCACCACCGACGGTATAGAAGAAAACATCTGAAGACCACGCTATCGCCTTCTTCACATCCACCGGACCGAGCTCTTTCCAGCTCCTATATATGAAAGATTTCCCCGGATGATACGGGTCCGGTAATGAAATAAAACCTTTGTCGTCAATAACGGTGCTTGTCGTAATGATGCCATCGGTGAGTGCCCCGGAGGCGATAAAAGGTTTTACAATAGAGCCCGGAGCATAAACGCCCTGAACTGCGTGGTCTAGAAACGGGCGGCCAGGATTTCTAGAATACCCTGCGATGGTGTCAGGAGGGCCTCCGCCTGCCATCACATTCGGGTCATAGCTCGGGTACGAAACGATGGCGCGAATCGCTCCAGTGTTCACATCCATAATAACCCCTGCGCCGGCGATAAATCCGCGGCCACTCGCCGTATCTCTAATCGCCTGTGCGAATAACCGTTCAAGATTTGCATCAATTGAAAGTTTCAGTGCGCTTCCATCTTCAGCTCTGACGATAGTGCCCTCAGAACGAACTCGACCGAGCGCATCCGTCTCGGTGAGCAGTTGCCCATTCTTTCCCGCGAGGAGTGCATCATATTCGGCTTCTAGGCCGGCGACGCCTGTTTCATTTGTATCGTAATAAATTCCTTTTGCATCTTTCTTTGGATACGACACATAACCGATAATCTGACCGAGAGATGGTACTAAATAGTTTCGTTTTATACTACCGTCTTCTTTTGTAACATTTTCTGCGATTACTATGCCATTGACATCAGTGATGACGCCTCTCGGCGCGAAAAGAATTTTGGCTTCTAGACTGTTGTGCGCACTCTCGGCGGCGAACTCTGCCCCATTTGTAATTTGTAGATTCCCCGTGCGAATAACGAGAACGAGGAATAAAATCGCAAGAGCAATCGCAAGATAGGAAAAAGTCCTAGACGACAGCGGTTTTTCAATTCGTCCTTCAAAGCGCGCACGGTCGAAGGACGGAGCGTTTGACGCGTCAAGAAATATTTCATCGGGAGCAATTTCTGGGTCTCGTCGCCTAGTGAGTCGCCATTTCATTCTCCGATAATACCTGTCTTCAGCCGACTGCGCACGAAGAATGCAACAGCGGTTATCACGGCTCCATAGAATGTAAATAAAGGAAATCCACCGGACTGAGGTATGAAGTAGAGAGTGTCAGCGAAGAGACCTGTGGCGAACGGAACGAGAGGTTCAAGAGGTGCGACGGCGAGAGCGAGAAGAGCTGTGATAGGCCATGGCAAAAGTACCGTGGAGGCAAATGTGAGGAGCGTGAGTATCCCGCGGGTCATGGCAGTGTAGAAGTAGCTGAAAAAAACTTCACTCCCGTATCGCGCAAAGTGACCCACGCGACTGAAAAGAGATTCGCCGTGGGCATAATGCGTAAGGTAACTGAAGGAGATGATGGGTCACTCTCAACGAGTACGACACTTCCGATAGGTAGCATTCCTGGACCTGGTGCGAACACGGTATCGCCTTCCACAATGCCTGCAAGGCGAGCGATAGAAGCGTTCATTACACCCGCACCAGCGCCTTTAATAATGAGAGGAATATTCCCTAATCCGACCCAACCGTTCGTAATTATTCCAGGAGCAGAAAAGAGTGTTACTCGCGAAAAATCAGATAGCACTGAAGAAACTGCCCCAAGTGGCACACCGCTATCTCCAAACGCTTCCATTCCGAGAGTAACACCTGCAACAGAACCGGCGTTGAGCACGAGTGTGTCATATGGGCTTGTTGGTGGCCGTGCGACAACGCCCGCGATGATTTCTTGTTCATTTCGCACAAGCCCAGAGATGCTCTCTACTTTTTTAATCAACACTTGATTTTGAAGAGCGAGCGATGCGTTCTCGTTTGTTAATTTTTCATTCTGCAACGAGAGTTGCGCAACATTACCGAAGCTGTTGAAGAGAGTATGGCTCTGAAGAGTAATTGAATCTGATATTCGGAACACTGGCGTAAGAACTTTCCAAAAAAAGTCGGGTGCGATAAGTCGTAACAAGAGGAAGAGTATGGCGAACGCCAAGGCGAACACTCCCCACGAAATATTCGCGGACGATATGAGAGCGTTACGCTTCGCTAAGAATGTCCTCTTCATCAACAAAAAAGTCTGCGTAAGGTGCGGGGTCTTCGGTCACAATACCTGCCCCGCGCACGACCGCCGAAAGCGGGTCCGGCGCGACCCGCACCGGCACCCCAAGCATTTTCGCTAACACCTGCGGCAACCCGCGTAATAATGCCCCACCGCCAAAAACAGTTACGCCCCGTTCAAGAACATCAGAGAGAAGTTCCGGCGGTGTCGCTTCAATAACTTCCTTCATTGTTTCCATAAGGGCTTCCAGAGATGGCTCTACCGCCTCGCGGATATGCGCGTCAGTGAGATAGATTTCTCTCGGCAGACCAGTCGCGAAATCTCGTCCACGAACACTTCGTGTGAGAGTCTCCGATAGCGGAATAACCGCTCCTATTGCTATCTTCACATCCTCGGCGGTGCGTTCACCAATACCGAGTTTAAACTCGCTTCGAACGAAGTCAATAATGTTCTCATTGAAGCGGTCTCCAGCGACATGCGAGCTCTTAGCCGCGACGACGCCCTTAAGCGCGATGACAGCGATGTCGGTCGTCCCTCCACCGATATCCAGCACCATTGTTCCAACCGCCTCGCTTACGGGCAATTTCGCGCCGATAGCGCCGGCGACTGGTTCTTCTAGAATAATCGCCTCGCGCGCGCCTGCGTTCCTTGCCGCGTCGCGGACCGCCCGGCTCTGCACATTGGTCACTCCAGTCGGCACTCCTATCACGACTCGCGGGCCGAATAGCCGCATGCGGCCTCCCTGCGCCTTATTGATAAGATAGGTAAGCAATTCTTCGGTTACTTCAAAGTCGGAGATGACGCCGTGGCTGAGCGGACGCACAACTCTAATATGTGCCGGCGTTTTACCCAACATAGTCTTGGCTTCTTTGCCAACGGCAACGACCTGATGGGTCTTATCGTTAATCGCCACTACCGACGGTTCGTTGATGACGACGCCGCGACCGCGCACATAGACAAGTGTGTTGGTCGTCCCGAGGTCAATCGCGATGTCGCTATTGAAAAGGGCGTTTTTTGAGAATCGGGGCATACTGAATCAGCTTGCAGTTTGTAGCTTGCAGCTTGCAAAGATTCCAGCTCGTGGGACCTTTTCAACCGCTCCAGTCGCGCGACTTACTATTTCAAAAACTTCTGTCGTGACTGCGTCTTTGCCGACCACGATTCGTTTTGGTATTCCAAGTAAATCACTCTCCGCAAACTTTTCTCCTGCGCGCAGGTCGCGATCGTCGTAGAGAACCTCCACACCTACTTTCACCAAGTCTGCATATAAAGTGTCTGCTGTTTTAGAAGTTTCGTCATCTGTATTCCCGAGTGATACTAAATGCACAGAGAAAGGCGCGACACTCTCGGGCCACATAAGTCCCTTTTCATCAGCTAGTACCTCAACAATAGCACCAATGAGCCGTGACGGGCCTATGCCATAACAGCCCATAACAACCGGTTTCCGAGCGCCCTTTTCATCCGTATAAATAAGGCCGAGCGCCTCGGAAAAACGCGTACCGAGCTTGAAAATGTTGCCGACTTCTGCCGCTTGTGATTCTTCAAGACTGTCACGCGACACACCAAGGTCTGTGAGAACTTCATCACTTAAAACTTCTTTATTAATCGCAATGTTTTTGTCGCGTGATACATATATAGTATCTTCTCCGGTTGAACAAAGCGTCTGAAACTCATGGCTGTATTTAGAAAATGCGCCGCCGGAGGCGAAGGTGATGAATGTTTTATTACCAATCCCTACACGATTGAAAACTTTTTTATATGCTTCAGTAGCGCGCTCATAGAACGCATCTAGGTCTTGTTGGTCTGCATGAAAAGAATAAAGGTCTTTCATCAGGAACTCGCGCCCGCGCATAATGCCGGACTTCGCCCTTTCTTCATTACGAAACTTCGTTTGTATCTGGTATGCCGAAAACGGCAAGTCGCGATATGAGCTTACATGCTGTGAGGCAATTCGCGTTATCGCTTCCTCCTGCGTCCAGCCGAGACCCAACTCTCCGCCTGTGTTCAGCGCCGTTTTAAACCAGACAGCCTGTTCCCATCTATCTGTCTTTTTCCACAATTCCGGATTCTGGAGCGCAGAAAGTAACACTTCTTGTCCTCCTATTGCATTCATCTCCTCGCGGATAATCTGCACGATTTTATTCAGCGTACGCAAGCCGAGCGGTAGGTACGAATACACGCCCGCCATCTCTTTATGAATATAGCCTGCACGAACCAGTAGTTGTGCATTCTTAGCGACCTCATCGCTCGGCGCCTTCCGCCTTGCCTTCGTAAACAGCTCTGTCTGTCTCATATGAGACAGTATATGCTCCACTTGCCCCAAGCGCAAAAGCCAAACTACCCTACGATTTTGAAGATGTCGTGGACGGAGACGACAAGCATGAGGAGGATGAATCCTATTGTATAGTATTTATCCTATGAGACGCCGTGCGAGTTTGCGTACATCGGCTAGGGTCTTTTTATCAAGCTCTCCAATTCTTCGTTTAAGAAAACCAACATCTAGGGCGCGTATGTGAAAAATCAACGCAATGGAAATAGCGCTCAGACCATTCTGTTTAGTTGGTTCTATCTGATAGGTAAAAGGAAAGCGTAGTGCTTCTCCATTGGATGTGCAAGGTATTACTGTTACGATTGTTTTCGCGACTTGTGCGATGATGACGGCTGGTCGTATGCCGCTCTGCTCATGAGTACCCAGTGATGGGATCTCAACGACCCATACATCGCCAGGTTTCATCTTCATATAGGCAAATTAAAAACCGTTTTTGCGCATTGTCTCTGCAGATAATAAGTCCCACATTCCCAATTCCTTGTAGAGTGACCCTATGTCATGAAAGCGTTGCGTATAACTAGAAACGGCACGGTTAATAAACTCGCGTCTCGTAAGACCGAGCTTTTTAGAAACACCTGCCACACGTTTCCCAAGTTCTTTATCAATCGTTATCATGAAGTTTATTATATCATATCCATCTCACGGTTGCCTGCGACCTCGTCGCTCGGCGCTTCGCGCCTCGCTTTGGTAAAAAGCTGTGATTGCCTCATGGGTATATAGTATATGCCCCTCTTCCTCCAAGCGCAAAACGATTAGTGACGCTGGTGAATGGTGAATAGCTGAACAGTTGCGGGCTATCAAATGTATACCACGACCGTGGTATACATTTGATAACATCCTGTCATCACAGCATGTACTGAAATCGGACCTCAATACACGACCACCCTAGGATGAAAAATGAGACAAACGAAAGCCCACGAAGAGCATGGGTCTTCCGTGGGCGTGGCGCTGGGTTGTTATATGTTGAGGTATTCTTCAACAGTGAGCCCGCGCACTTTGGCACAGTATTCGACATCTTTTGGATGCAGTGGCTTTTCTTGACGATTTGTCGCTGAGTACCCGAACCACCGCATGGTATGTTGGCCATTCACTCGCTTGTTGGGGTTGCAGCTGTTCATGACGAACACTTCCCTGTTGTCACCAAAAAGCGCAGTATTCGAATCCTTCGACTCACCGAGACTAAAGTGAAGAAGGTCTTCTCGACCAAAGTAGAAAGAAATATCCTTCTCTTCGTATCCAACGCATACGATACCTCGTCCAGTATTGAAATCCATCCGGACGAAACAAGTACGCTCTCCGGTTAAGACTTCAATGGCTGTGCGAACTTTTTCCAGCGAGTCACAAAATGTTGCAGTGAGCACCGGCCTTTTCTTTGCGAACATATTCAATCTCCTAGTTCAAGGTGTGGACTAGAGAAGAATTTCTCTAGGAACCGTAGTTCAACGATTCTGCTTTCCTTTATATCACTTCACATACACTCTGTCAATATGCAAGAAAATAGATAGTACTTCTTTCAACTACATAGGACAGTCCTATGTATGTAATGAATTAGCCGAGGATGCGGAAGATGTCGTGGACGGAGACGACAAGCATGAGGAGGATGAGGAATGCGAAGCCGATGCCGTTCAATGCTTGAGCGAATCTGGCTTTAATCGGGCGGCGGATGATGCTTTCAATAATGACAAAGAGGAGTCGTCCGCCATCGAGCGCGGGGATGGGGATTAGGTTGATGAGTGCGAGGTTGATAGAAATTATTGCCGTGAGAGATAAAAGCGAGCTCCACCCTTGGAGTGATGCGCTTCCGACGACGCCGGCGATGCCGATAGGACCGGCGACCTGTGAAAGGTCGGCCGAAAATGTGAATATACCGTAGAAGAAATGTCCGAGCCCTTCCGCAACCGCAACCGTTACACTCGCCGTAACCTGTGCACCTTTTACAAGGGCGGGCACCAGAGGAAGTCCATTTGACATTTCGTTACTCCCGACCCAATGCGGAGCCATAAGTAAGCCAGAAAAAATAATCCACGCGAATAGAAGGTTCATCGCAATACCGGCGATAAGCACAAGCGCCTGTATCGGTCGACTCTTTTGAGAAAATACTCGCCCAGCACCAACTTCATCTCTAATTTTAGTGTTAGGGTCTTCCCCAAATATCTTCACGAACCCGCCGAATGGCAGCCAGTTGAGCGTGTATTCTGTCTCCCCTATTTTACCGATAACGAGCGCGCGCGGCGGGTATCCTAATCCAAATTCATCAACTCTCATCCCGGTTATTTTCGCCGCAATTAAGTGTCCGAACTCATGCACCACGATGAGCGCAACGATTACGGCAATAAAAATCAGAATTTCCATTTTATTTATTGTGCTATTTCGGACTCTTTTCGTTCAAGAATTTTTAGGAGTGTCTCGTTGCCTGTGTCAATGAATTTCTGAATTTCGCCCTTAAGTCTTTTTGTTTCATCTTCTCCAATTCCGCCCGTCTTCTCTGCCGATTCAAGCGCCTTGAGCGCATCGGTGCGATGCGAACGGAGTGTTACTTTCGCTTGTTCAGTTCTATCTCGCGCTATTTTTGTAAGTTGCTGGCGCCGCTCGCTCGTGAGCTCTGGGAAGGAGACACGAAGCCCTTGGTCGTCGGTAGAAACGCCGACGCCGAGGTCGGCATCCGTAATTCCCTTCTCTATCGCCTTGGTGAGCGTTTTGTCCCACGGAATAATTCGTAGCGTGCGCGCATCTTCTACCGAGACAGAACTAAGCTCTTTAAGCGAGGTGCGCGTGCCATATGCTTCTGGCTTCACAGAGTCAAGCAGGGTCGGCGTCGCGCGGCCTGTGCGCACGCCAGAGAGCTCGCGCGCGAGCCACTCTTCGGTCTCTTTTATTTTATTTTTGAGAGATGTGAAATCGTAAGCCATAATGTAATTATTGTAACAAATTTTTTGGAATGACTAGCGAGAGATGTTCCATAATCATTTTCACGGGCGCGCTACGGTCGTGTAGATGCCCGCGCAGAGTCGCGATGTCAGACAATAACGCGGCATCGGCTTTGCCGATGCCGCGTTGATACGCTACGGCCTCAATGCCATTCACTATCTCAATAGCTTCTTCTCTCGCACTGACAGCGTCTCCCTCTTGATGCGCGGCTATCTTCTTAATCATCGCGCTCCGCTTCTCTTTACTCGCCTTCATAAACTCCTCTGCCGGATTTATTTCTCGTTTCGCTTTTGTTTGGAGTTTCGTGCTTGATGTTTCGTGCTTCAAGATTTGCACGCGTGAACGAAGTGTTGGTAACAGTCCGCCAAGTGATGGCAATACAAAAAAGAGATAAACGCCAATCGGTGGTTCTTCAAAAAGCTTCAAAAGCGCATTCTGCGCCTCGTGATACGCGCGGCTCGCCGTGATTATAACAACCTTGTGTTCACCGGCGAAAGGCGAGCTCGCGGCGAGCTCCGCCACTCGCCGCGCATCCTCAACCGAGAGCAGTCCGTAGCGCAACATAATCACATCGGGATTATTTTCAATCTTCATCCCGAGCTCTTCTCGCGCCCACGCTTGCGCCGCCTTAATTCCCTCCTCCGCTCCCGCCTCTATAACAAACGCGTGATATCGAAGATGCTGAGCGTGAGCGAAGTACCAGTTTTTCATTGCTTCGCGAGGATACTTTTTTGGTAGGTGTCCAGATGCTTGAGCGCGATGCCGGTGCCGCGCGCGACACAATAGTAAGGATCCTGCGCGAGCTTCGCAACGACGCCGGTACGGCGGTAGACGAGCTCGGGCATCATGCGGAGCTGAGAGGAGCCGCCGGTGAGGATAATGCCGTTATCTATTATGTCGGCGGCGAGCTCGGGCGGGGTGTCCTGAAGCACCTTTCGTATCGCCTGCGTCATCTCGCGGAGTTCTCTCGCCATTGCTTGTACCAGTTCGTTGGTGGAGATATCAACTGTGCGCGGCAGGCCGCTCATAAGGTCGCGCCCCTTGACCGGCATCGTGAGCTCTTCGTTAAGCGGCACGGCAGCGCCCACTTTTATTTTCAACTCTTCTGCAGTCTTCTCACCTATGGCGAGATTATGCTGTTTCTTCACATGGTCGGTAATCGCTCTGTCCAAACGGTCGCCCGCGCACTTCACGCTCGTTGAAGCGACGATACCGCCGAGAGAAATCACCGCGACATCTATCGTCCCGCCGCCGATGTCCACGACCATTCGCCCCATCGGCTCGTGGATAGGAATGCCCGCGCCGATAGCGGCAAGTATTGGCTCTTTCACCACGAACGCGTTCTTCGCTCCCGCTTTCATCGCGGCTTCAATAACCGCGCGTTTCTCGGTTGAGGTGACTCCCGCGGGGACAGATACGAGCACTACCGGCTTGAAAGGATTATTGCCGAGGGCCTTTTTCATAAAATACCGAAGCATCGCTTCTGTCACACGGTAATCGGCGATGACGCCGTCCTTCATCGGGCGATACGCAATGATGTCGCCCGGCGTGCGCCCCACCATCTGCTTCGCCTCTGCTCCGATAGCAAGAATCTTATTACCACCGTGCTCGCCGTGCGCTTTACCAACTGCGACGACTGATGGCTCATTAATAACGACCCCCTTTCCGGGGACGAAGACGAGAACATTAGTCGTCCCTAGGTCTATGCCAAGCTTGGGAGAAAAGAAAGACATTAAAGCCATCATAAGTGGTACTATGCCCCCATGCAAGGAGAGATGAATTTTATAGTTGAAGGAGGCAAGAAACTTTCAGGAAGAGTTGAGACGAGCCGTTCTAAGAACGGCGCCGTCGCCCTCTTGGCCGCCTCGCTTCTAAACCGAGGGCGAACAACACTTCTGAATGTGCCAAAAATAGAAGAGGTGCACCGGCTTATTGAAGTGCTTCGCTCCATCGGCGTTTCTGTGGAATGGAAAGGTACAAGCGTCGCCATAACTCCTACAAAAAAAGTTACTCTCAGTACTATAGATAAAATCGCGGCGACAAAAACGCGCAGCATTTTGATGTTCATCGGTCCGTTAATTCATTTATTTAAAAAGTTTGACCTCCCGCAGTCGGGCGGATGCACGCTCGGTCTTCGTAGTGTGCGTCCACACCTTATGGCGCTTGAGAAGTTCGGCGTCGCGATAGAGGCGCGCCACGAGAGTTACCATGTTACTCATACTAAGCTTGTCCCAGCTGAAGTAATTTTGTATGAGTCCAGCGACACGGCGACCATCAATGCTCTTCTCGCCGCCGCGCGTGTGAACGGTGTCTCGGTTATTAAATATGCCTCGGCGAATTATCAGGTACAGGAAGTTTGCGGATTTCTGCGCATGCTTGGGGTCGGTGTGGAGGGCGTAGGAACGACGACGCTCACGATACACGGCGTTGCGGATATTAATAAAGACATTTCGTACAGCGTCGCCGAGGACCCAACTGATGTGATGTTTTTTGTAGCGGCCACTATCGTGACGGGCTCCTTTGTGACAATAACGGCCGCGCCTATTGAATTTTTAGAAGTTGAATTACTTCTCCTAGAGAAAATGGGGCTCAAATTTAAATTATCAAAGCCACGATTGTCAGAAAACGGCATTACGAAACTTATGGATATTTTTATCAAGGCATCAAATCTGGTGGCATTCCCTGAAAAGATTCATGCGCGCCCGTACCCCGGATTAAATATAGACAACCTACCCTTCTTCGCCGTTATCGCCACGCAGGCGAAAGGCACGACGCTTATTCACGATTGGGTATATGAGAAGCGCGCAATTTATTACACAGAGCTAGAACGCCTCGGCGCCACAGCCACACTTCACGACCCGCACCGCATTTCAATAACAGGCCCAACCAAGCTTAAAGCCGCAGAAGTCATTTGCCCGCCGGCACTCCGGCCAGCTACTATTATTCTCGTCGCTATGCTCGCCGCGAAAGGTCGTTCAAAACTTTACAATGTATACAGTATCAATCGCGGTTATGAAGATATCGTGAATCGCCTCAAACGCCTCGGCGCTTCTATTGAAGTACATTTCGGCTGATCCCAGTAGGTGATTTTGCTAAATCATATGAAATCAATTCGCGAGATGTTGCCAGATATTGAGAAAAAGGCGGCGGAAGCGCCGAAGGGAAAGAAGCGCCAGACGGAGCGCGGCGAGCTGATGAGATTTTTCCAGCGACATTTGAATTATTCGCGCAAGCAGGACGGCCTCGCGCCCATCACGATGGCGCACCTCGGCACTGTTCTTGAAAAAATCCCAACGCAGGATTTGTATTATTTAAAAAGTGTCTGTAGCCAGGCAAAAAACTTCGGCAAAAAGTTCTGGTGGGAGCTGGACCCGACGAAGCACTAATCTAACCTCCGGGCGAAAAAAGCGAACTTCATAAAGTATTTCTCAAGGTCGACGAGCGTGCTTTTATATTCTTTACCATCGAGAAAGGCGTCGGCAAGTGTTTCGCGCGCACGATTAAGCTCGGGACGACGCTTATTCCACCGTGTATCCTCTCTGGTTAGGTCAAGGAGCTCAAGACCGCGCGTGACCGCACCCCAAAATATTTTCTCGTCTCTCCCCTGCCAAGCTCGCGCCCTGCCTACTTCACTCCCAATGTTCCCGAGTTGTTCGGCGAGCGGGAGATGGAACCAGCGTTCTCTCGAGACAGCCATATTACTTCACGATTTTGTGCACGATCGCCCGTATTTTCGCTCGGATCGCTTCGTCTTCGACCCCGCGGGTCCTGTTCCCGCTAGCTGGTTTTAGATTTATCATTGAGTCAAACTCTATGAACTCATCGCCAGTCTTATCGATATACAGGTTAATGCCCCAAGTCATATCGCCCCGGGAATGTTCTTTTTCTATAAGCAGTGACTGAATGTCGACATGGAGCTCCCCGCCCACGCCCATGGTGTCCTGTTCCACATCAACGACGGCCTTGATGATATCGCCATATTGCTCGTGCGCGAGCTTACAAAGTTCTGGCATCGTTATATTGTCCTTCACAATCTTTGTCTCCATTACCGTCAGTATACCAAACTTCCTCAAGAAAGTTTCAGCAAAAAATTCTGGTGGGAACTGGACCCGACAAAACACCCATCATACCGAAAAAAGGAAAAGTCCGCCGTTGAAGCAGGGCTTTTCGTCGAGCCGCTTACTTGTCATCGTATTTTGAACCTGTAACGGCGAAGCCTCGTATCACCGTCGTCTCTCCGCATCTCAGATTCCAGCACTGCTGGACAGTCCGAGGGTGCATGATTTCAAGTCCGTAGCTCATGTCGGGTGTTTCCTCGTGCACACGAGTTGTTAACCGACTTTTGCATTTGGGACACTGTCTGAATCCGCCACTCCACCAAACAAGTAGAGCGACGCATAGTGCAAAAAGTCCCCACACTATGGACCAGCCAAATTCCCACATCACAAGAGTTATGACAGTCCCGGCAAGTAATAACATCAAAAGTACCATTTTCCTTCTCCTGTTCAACACGGTTAAGATATGTGAATTCGCCTTTGAAGCCGAACCCCCGAGAGGAGCTACTGCCTAGATTCATCATATACTATGTTCTTGTTTTTGTCAATAGGCATAGGGCTTTAGCAAAAGAAGCAACACCGTGTTGTAATAAGCAACATGAAAGAAATCGTGCAAGACGGGGAGAAAATACTGCGAGAAATTGCTAAGCCGGTTTCGGAAAAGCTGTTTGGCTCGGCAGAATTATCGCAACTCATTCGTGACATGAGTGAGGCGCTTGATAGATACCCCGAGGGCGTCGCGCTCGCCGCGCCACAGGTGGGAGTTTCGTATCGATTGTTTATCGTACGGAAGGACCGTACATTGCCGCCGCCGCCAAATACTCAAGGTTCGACCTTAGCCCAAAATTCTCAAGGTCAAACCTTAAATGCGGCGGCGGAGGTGGAGGTGTATATAAATCCAGAAATAGTGAAAACTTCACGCAAGCGGGCAAAGGCCGACGAAGGGTGCCTCTCTGTGCATGGCGTTTATGGAACTACGAAGCGGCACGAGCGCGTCACGATTAAAGCGAGGGGTGTTGATGGTTTGCACATCCAGAGAGGCGCCGGCGGGCTAATGGCGCAGATATTTGAACACGAGATTGACCACTTAAATGGCATTTTATTTATTGACCACGCTGAACGACTGATTAATGTATCGCACCTCACGCATTCGTTCGCATACTTCGGCACTCCTAAAGTCGCGAGCGACACGCTTGCCATTCTCATAAAACACGGTTTCGTGCCATCTGTTGTTGTAACTTCTCCAGACGCGCCAAAGAGCCGCGGCCTCGTGCTCACTCAGTCAGAAACGAAAACTCTCGCTCTCGCGCATCATATCCCAGTCATAACTCCAGAGAAGCTTGACGCGGAGACAGTCGTCGCCATCGCCGCGCTTGGATGCGACTACGCAATAGTCGTCGCCTACGGCAAGATATTTCCGGAGGATCTAATCAATGCATTCCCGAGAGGAGTGCTAAATGTGCATTACTCGCTTCTGCCGAAATACCGCGGAGCGACGCCGCTTGAGACCGCGTTGCTCTCTGGAGAAAATGAAACAGGGGTCACAATTCAAAAAATGGTGAAAGAACTTGATGCGGGCGACATTCTCGCACAGAAATCAACACCCATCGGAAACGATGAAACGGCGCGAGAACTTCGTCCTTGCCTAATCAAGATGGGTGCGAATCTGCTCGCTGAAACGATTCCAGAATATCTATCAGGTAACATCACGCCTCTGCCACAAAACGCTTCATACGCATCGCGCGCGTATAAAATTAAAAAAGAAGACGGGCTTATCTCGCTTGGCGCTACGGCAAAAGAAAATTGGAACAAGTATCGCGCTTATGCTGACTCCATCGGCACTTACTTTTACGAAAACGGTAAGCGGATGAAAATCACGAAAGCATCCTTCAAAAACGAAAAGTTCATCATTGAGCGCGTCATTCCCGAAGGTAAACGCGAAACTAATTACCGAAGCGCAACATCTTCTTAATAGCCGCGCCGCCACGACGCATAAAAGTTTTTGCACGCCCGCGAGATTTGCGAATTTCTGATTCAAGCTCGCTGCGAACTCTATCTGCCGCGCTTTCTGGCGAAGGCTTCACCGCTTCAGCGTGAAAAACTTTGTCATTCACGATGAGCCGCGCGACGACGCGGCACGGCTCTGAGGAGCGCCCTTCTGGCGGAGCCTCTTCTACCTCTATCTCCAACAGTGCGCGGTCGCCCTCTTCACCGAGTAGCCGGATCGGAGCGGCTAATTTTTTCTCTATCAACGCTTCTGTCTCCGGCCGTAACTGATACTTTGTCGCCTTGATAGTGATATTCATGATGCAAAAGGTCAGTTGTTAATACTTATCATTTTAGCGCGCGAACGGTGTCCTGTCAGTATGCGCACTTTCCCCAATGGCTTTCCTACTCGCCTCGCAATAATCTCGCGCACGCGGTTATTCGCCTGATTCCCAGACGCAGGCTCTTTTACAGAAATCGCGAGTGTTTCGCCCTTTTCATCAACTTTTTCTCGCTTAGCACTTGGTGTAACAAATACTTTAATGTACATTAGTTTGTCGCGTAGTTTTTACGAAGATACGCATCAATATCCCCCGACTCGTACATTTCCCGCAACGGGACACTCGACGGAGTGCCAATATTTCCTGTATCAACAAGGTACGGCACCTGCCTCTTCCCTCCTCTTTTAATCAGTTCGCTCGCAACAGCATCGTCTGCGATATTCTTTTCTTCAAACGCTATTCCGAGCTCTTTCCCCGTATTCAGAACTTTCGCACAAAACGGACATCCAGTTTTTACATAGAGAGTTAACATCATTTTATAACCGCATTATTTTCTTGAATAACGGCCGATAAGTTCAACCTCTGCAAGTTTAACAGGTGCGAGAGCTTCAAGAACTTCGCTCTTTGTCGCGCCGCTCGCCAGAGCGAGTGGCGCGCCCAATGCATAAAGCTTGAAAATATAACGGTGCTCGCTCGGCTCATACTGCGGCGGTGGGCACGGGCCGGTATATGCGCTCACACCAGCCCCATTCGCTCCAGCAACGCCGGGAACAGGTCCTCCCTCCGGAACTCCCTTTGCGTCAGGCGAGATGTTGAACACGACCCAGTGGTCAAACACACCGTCAGGATGCAACTGTTTAGGCACATCCGGGTCACCCATGATTAGTACAAGCACTTTTGTCCCCTCTGGCACGCCAGAAAATTCAAGCGGCGGGTTTATTCTCCTGTCTCCGTCGCAAGTATATTTAGAAGGAATTCGTCCATCTGGTTCAAACGCAGAACTCGTGAGGGAAAAAGTTTCTTTCATAGGCGATGTCGTTGCGGTCATTGTAGCAGAGTCATCCTGCTGTGCTTCATCAGATCGTGGGACATACATAACGGCAATAATTACTACTGCGATAATAATGACTCCAAAAAGCGAGTATGTTATTTTCATGTTTCCATTTTACCATTGCGACATATTGTTTATCGGTTAGTATACGAGTACGCCCTTAAATGTGGGCTAATAAATTCCGGGATAGCTCAACGGTAGAGCAGCGCCCTGTTAAGGCGTTGGTTGCAAGTTCGAATCTTGCTCCCGGAGCAATTTAAGACTGTTTCGAACGAAGTTCTGAAAAGAAAATCCCTTGAGCAAGAGCTTTAAACATATGACTCACTTCGCGGGCCATATTCGTGGGCAAATCGTTTAAAGGAAACCAAGTGAGTTCATCGCATTTATTCGGTTCTAAATTCTTTATTTCACCGGTCCAGTGGAAAGTCTTGTAAAAGAAATCAATACGGTCACCCGTTTTATTCGTTGCTTCACGATAGATAACATGAACCAAGGTCAGGTCCTTGGGATTAACTGAGATACTCACTTCCTCTTTTGCCTCTCGAACCATCGTGTCCGTGGGTAACTCTCCAGCATCTACATGCCCCGCTGGAAGACTATAATCTCCATCTTGATACCCAGTGTTGTACCTTCGCGACAGTAATACTTTGCCCTCTTTCTCCAGAATGAGATAGGACGCTGGAACAGCTTTGTTTCTTTCCATCTTCATGCGCTGAATACTAACATGGTCCGTATCCATATCCCGTAACGGTTTTAACATCTTCCATCCAGCTTGCATTGGCTAGACATGCCATCTCTCGCATGGTACTCAATAAAAACTGTCCTAAAGGAAAAAGCGTTGAGATGGTCAATGCCGCGGACTTTCCTTCCTAGCCCGTTCGCGGTTCCAACCCGCGTCGGGCTTTCGTCTTTTTATTTAACCAAAACGGAGGTTATATAAATTCGCTTTACAATTCGCATAATGGCTGTATGCTAGAGTTATGGATACTCCAAACCGCCCAAGAGGTATAACAGCCGACCAGAGAAGTGAGAACATTTGTCGGGCTACTATATTTGCAGGACAAGAAAACATATACGGTCCAACCTATCGGGAACATTTTTTCCAGCAATACAAGCTATTCGTAGAGAGCGTTAACTACACCAGCGACCTGAAGCTTAAATTAAATACATTCTTTCTTACAGTAAATACCGCTCTTGTCACAGCCATCGGCCTCGGCTTTTCTGGGCAAAGGCCAATTGCTTCACCCGTATGGCATCTGCTCTTGCCATTTGCCGGTATACTCATCTCAATCATTTGGTGGGGCATCACCTATTCGTATAAACAACGAAATATCATCAAGCTCCACATCATCCATTGTCTGGAAGAACAACTCCCGCTGGCTCTCTATAAAACAGAGTGGCACCTGATGGAGGAAAATCATTCCTCTAATCTAAAAAAGTTTCTCTTCAGCATTGACCTCTTCATCCCGCTCGTATTCCTCTTCTGCTATCTCCTCTTCGCTCTCTTCGGTTAGCTATTGATTTTCCTATCGCAGCATGTTATCTTAATTGGCGGATTCAGAAGTACCTGCGGCCATGGTAAAAGGGCCTTTGACCGAAATGTCTTAAAAAGGAGACTGACATGAGACGCGTCATTGCTTTTTTAACCAATCTGTTTTTCAAGCCCGCCGCGGTGGTACCGGAGTCGATGTCCGATTACACTCCGATTGATCCGCTGCAACTCCCGAGTTTCCACGGCACTCCGGAGCCCGCAGAGGCTCCGCCGGTCAAGAAGGTGGACGAGGAACCGAAAAAGAATCCTACCAAACTTGCCACGGCGGGTCCCATGAAGCTGAAATCTGGCGAGTGCAAAAACTGGACCAACCGCGGATTCTACCGTGGCTATCACGGTCCCGTGGTCCGCGTCTAACATCCTGTCAACGGCCCGTGCTGAAAAGCGCGGGTTTTTTGTATTTATGTTGAACGATATGTGTAAATCATTCCTATGATTAGAACGAACACCGAGATGGTAAGCGCTCCCAGCTCAAAACCGCCAAGAAATGTGAATCCCTTGTCCTTAAACCAGCGCACATAGACTTCTAGACCGACTAACGCCAGCGTAATGATTAATCCAAGTACGGCGCTGGTGAGTGCGAGGCGAAAAATTATTGTCTGACGGCGCTCGTGTGTGGGAGTGTTCATGACATTAAGAATAACACGACATTCTCGCGATTGATTTAGTGAATAGTTCGTGGTATTATTGGCGACAATGAGAATGCCAGATTTAGACAAGGAGAGAAGCGAGAAATCGCTCTCTTTTGGAGACTTTATGAAGTCCTATAACGAGGACCTGCCGAGCCAATTCCCTCGAGCATCGCTCATACTCCTGAAAGAGTTTCGTAAGGCACACGCAACACTCTTTAAAGACAACAGCTCGTGGTCTCTCGACCAGCATCGTAAGAAGGTGATGGACTGGCTCACCTCGCGTTCGAGGGTCTCGTAGTTCGCTTGCGCTCTGTAAGATGCGGAGGCGAGGCCTCCGCAAGATTTCTAGAGCCCGAGGAGCGAACGGAATGCCGACCACACATTTGCCGTATACCGTTCAAACGGCGAAAGCGGAGAGAGCGTGCAGTACGCGCCGTTCCAATCGTGGCCGTCAGGACAGAAAAGATACGCTACCGGCTCTGATGTGGTGGTTGGCGGAGGCGCGCTTTCAGTTGTAGGCGGAGGAGTATAGCTTTCGGTAGTTGGTGGTGGAGCCGTGTATGTGCTGTCAGGCGGAGGCGTGTAGGTTCCAGTGGTTGTCTGCGTAGATGATACACACGCCGAGCCGTTCCAATACTGGTCCGACGGACACGAAGTTGACTGGGACGGCATCCTACAATAATTGGCAGAACTATCCCATGTTCCTCCCGCACTAGCGCATCCTTGCTGGGCGCTTGTACTGTCATATGAACTCGTCGTATCGGATGGGCTCGTCGTTTGGCACGCCGAGCCGTTCCAATATTGGCCGGATGGACATGAAGTTGTTGAGGAAGAATACGCGCAGGCGCCGTTTACATACTGTCCGGAAGGACAATCGGGCTGTGTTGTGGATGTAACGCAGGACGAGCCGTTCCAATACTGACCGGATGGACATGCTGTTTGCGTCTGGTTGTAATTTCCTCCGGAACAGCCGGAGACAGGCTCAGTCGTACAGCTTCGTACAGTTTGTGAGTTCGTGAGCACATATTTTGTCATCTCGCTGTTAAACCAGCCGCTACCCATAGAGTGGCATCCGCTACCCAAGAGCCCTATAAGCTCGCTGGAACAACTTCCAGTTGTCGTAATGTTTGTTTGCGTCGTAGATGTAACGCAGGTTGAACCGTTCCAATATTCGTTGTAGCCGCACGATTGCGGATACGCGGTTGATGTGCTTGAGGAACATGCAGTGCCATCAAAGTACTGCTCGGATGAGCAAGCCGCGGCTCTCGCGCATTTGCTTGAGTCTGGCATGCCGAAGTCAGGACTTGATTGTGTTCCCGCGGTTGGAAGCCATATATTTGCTCTTGAGGAAACATTTGCACACGCTTGTTTAAGCGATTCTATGCGCGCCTGATCTGCGTCCGTCCTAATCCATGACCGAAGTCCGGAACTGTTCCATATTTGTTCGCGCTGTTCCGAAGGAGGTTGGGTAATCGGCGAAGGCGGCACATCCGAAGAGCTACATCCATAAACCGGCGCAGTCGCGCACAAGTTCAGCGCGCCGCCCGCCGTACGATACTCCGTCATTGACGGACTGAAGCAGTTTCCACTTGAATCCATTGAATGCCATCCGCTTCCGTATCGTTCACAGCTTGATACTGTGCGATTCTGGTCGTCCGAAATCGGCGGCTTATAAACCGACCGGCAGCTATAATAGGTTCCGCATTCCGGCGAGCTGAATGATATTGTTTTCTCTTCTCCGACCGGACATGATTCAACTGTAGGCAGCGCTGGACAAATGTTCTCGTTGTCAGTTCGCGGCGGCTCGGTTTTCGTGTCAAAAGGAATGCATGAACCGAATACCGAGCAACCGAATTCATTTCTTGATTCTTGGCGATATTCTCCGGATTTGCACTGAGTTTGTACTACTGCAGGATATACGCAATTTCGCGGGTCGGCTTGGCGTGGATATTGTTGGTATTGAGGATATGGACCAAGGCTCGGTCCCGGAGGCATCGGCGGAGGACCCTGCGGATTATCAAGCCATTGTTTGAATTTTTGCAGGGCTTCTTCTTTGTTGAAAGAACTTGGAGCAAACGGCTCGCCCTGTCTTTGCATATTTTCCTGAGAAGTTATGTTGTATCTATTCTCTATCGTGCGTTCATATCTCTCGGCGGCAATATCCTTGGAAAAGATTCCTTCACGGGCGGTCTCATTAAGACATTGTTGAGAATTCGTGCGGCAGAACGCATCCAATTCGTTGAAGGACCCGAATCGGCTGTCTCCTATAGAGAAATCTCCTTGCGTTTTAAAGCGCTCTTCCACTCTTGAACGCGCCTCAAGACCTGCCTCGCCGAAACGAATTTTCTGCCGTATGTCGGATACGATCGCTTGGGCTTGAGGCGAATTCTCTGCTAGGCGTTCTATCTGCGGAAGAGCCGCGCGAGCGGCCTCAAGGCATGATTGCCCTGCCGACGGGTCGGATGAACATCGGGAAGGGTCTGCGACCCCCCTCTTTGATATTTCATTTCGCATTATCTTCTCTATTTCGCCCATAACGGTAAACTGTCCGCGCTGCTCTTCTGAAATGAGGTTCGCGCATTTGGACGGGTCGGCCCTGCATGCGCCGAAATCAACCGGGCCGCTCTCTTTGACCTTTTTAACCATAGACAGCGCGAAATCGCGGTCCTGCGCGGTAACGAATCCTTTCGCAATGAGGAAATCCATTCCCTTAGACACCGCTTCAACATCTCCGCGACTCCCGACCTCTTCCATATACCTGCCGATGGAGCCGGGGCCAGAGAGCGTCTTGCCATCTGCCGTTGTGAATACGATGTTTTGCGCGCGATCGGCGAATGTGTCAAAGGTCTTTTGGACAGTGGAATAAGCGTTTTCAAGCTCTTTTACGCCATCGTCGCCGAAGAATTTAGCAGCAATCTGTTTACAAACTTCAGGTATTGCCAATGAGCCCTTGGCTCTAGACTCGGCAGATGGCGCGAGACAAAAGTTTCCACATCCTTCAAGCGTGTTGTCTCCACACGAGAGCTGTCCGCTCGCAAGACTTTCTTTTAAAGCAATGGATGCGTCCGCTTCTTTGGAGCGGTCTTTTGTAGATTGTGGAATATATTTTTGAATATTTTCGTTTTTAGCTAGGCGGGCGCATCCGCGCAATAGTTCTATTGATGCCGTATCGGGGTCCATCGTTCTACAAGCTTCAATATCAACGCCAAGCAATTTCGCCGTATTTACGATTACTCTTTTTTCATTTACCTTTTGAGGCGTGAGCTCAACGGCTCTTGCAATCGATGGATTCCCCGAATTCAAACGGCTCGCTATGGAAGTCGCCACATCAACAAGACAGGCGGCGTTATCGCATTGCTTCATCTTTTCAAGGATTTCTCCCTTGAATTCCGTTAGAAGAGTGTCAACTTGTTTTTCCCTATTATCTGAGAAAAGGTCGTATTTCTTCCCTATTTCTGCGCAGTTGACGACATATTGTTCGTCGTTGCAGATTGCCTTCGCTTGGTCAATGCGCACGACTGGAGCGCCGTACACTGCGCTTAAATCCTTAAGCGCGGAATT
>C687J35174_10001711_pt1 | contig 31699 bp, 30 predicted proteins | sample RifCSPhighO2_01_FD_35174 | JGI IMG/M metagenome (IMG submission 35174) | reverse complement strand
TCCAGAAGTTTTGTTATGAGATTTAGTGAGAGCGGATTTGGAGTCATTAACATATTTAATAAAAGCGTGTTGATCAGAAGAGGATAATTGGGATTCAGATTCTGTTATATCATAAGAAACATTTTTGGAATTAGAAGATGGGATTTCTTTAACAGTAAAATCGTGTAATTTATTACCACCAGAAAGAGTAAATTTGAAAACTAGAGCAGGACCATGAAAACATTTTTTATCAGATAATTCTTTATAAAATAAATTAGCGGATTCAAGAGCAGAAGAAGAATTAAATTCAGTTTTAACAGAACCAATAATTAAAGGATTTACAACTTTATAAGTATTCATATAATTATATAGAAGAAAAAAATGAAATAAATAATTAATAAATATAATATAAAGATGAATTATAATAAATTATATATGAATACTCCGTATATAGTATTTGCACAATTAACTAATTGTGGAACATTCAAACAAATAATAGAAACATTAAAAGATCAAATTATAAGAGTTCCATTTGAATTTGTGAAACCAATAGAAGAAGATACTGATGATTTTGATAAACAAGGAGGNATTAAAATATATGCAGTTAATAATGATAAAACAGTAATAATATGTACAAAATTAATGGCATCAGATATGAAACAATATTATGTTGAACAAATGGTAAATATTATGTTTGATATACTACCAGTATATAAATTTATAAAAACATTAGCAAAAACAAATGTATTATCAATATATATAACAAAAAATAAGACAGATAAAATAGTATTTGATGCTGGATATACTAAACATGAACAGAATATATTAAATCAAAAAAATAAACCAAAAATACCAGAAGAATTAAAATTTGATATTGANGTAATTATTAAAGCAAAGAAATTAAAAGAAACATGTAGTCGTATAAATAATTATGGGGAAGTTGTAGAAATAACATGTACAAAAAATGATTTAAAATTTAAATATGTGGATCATGATACAACAAATGGAGTAGATATATATTCGGTAAATTCGGAATATGAGGATTATAATGCGACAATAAATTTTGGAGAAAATGTACCATCTACAATGATATATCAAGGACATTTTAATGTTAATAATTTAATGATATTTGGTAAATGTTATACATTATGTGAAGATGTTAGAATAGCATTACGAAATAATTATTTGATGTTTATATCATCAACAATTGGGACATTGGGAGTTATATTAATAGGAATAACACCGCATGATAATAAACAATATGATCAATCAACAGAATTATTTGGAAGTAAACAAATACAAATGATTGAAAAATAAGTATATTTATTTACAATTTTCATAATTAATTAATTCAAAAAGAGGTATTTGAAAGAATAGATACCAACACATTATAACGATAATAATAAATAAAGAACGTTGGATAATATCACAAAAACTAACAGTATGATTTTTATCAAATAAAACTGATAAAATTGCAAGACTAACAATAAAATAAGTATATCTTATAGCATCTACAGTCATATTTAATTTATCACAATAAGAAATAGATTTATTATTCATAATATAATATGTTTAAAATAAAATATTTTTTTAAATGAAAATAATATAATGGATTATCTTTATATTATTATATTAGTTATAATTTGTGGAATTGTTATATATATATATTTCTGTATGAAAAAAGAATTTTATAATATAAATGAAAATATTAATACGAATAATAAATTATTAGGAGTATTAAGTAGTAGAATAAATTCATTAGGAAATCAATATATGACAGAACAACAAATAAAACAAATAGAACAACAAAAAATTAAAACAATGGAAGATATCGATACATTAAATGAAGAATATTATTGTAGTGATCAAATACATAAAAATATATTAGAAGAATATAATGATATTAGAAATAATAAAATATTAAAAAAATTAAGAAAACAAAATGATAATAAATTAGAAAAACAAAATAAAGAAGAAAAAAACCAAGAAAACAAAGAGAAACAAGAAGATAAACAAGAGGATAAACACGAAGAGAAACAAGAGGACAAACAAGAAGAGAAACAAGAAGACAAACAAGAAGACAAACAAGAAGACAAACAAGAAGACAAACAAGAAGACAAACAAGAAGACAAACAAGAAGACAAACAAGAAGACAAACAAGAAGATAAAGAAGACAAACAAGAAGACAAACAAGAAGACAAACAAGAAGATAAACAAGAAGACAAACAAGAGGAGAAACAAGAGGATAAACAAGAGGAGAAACAAGAGGACAAACAAGAAATAAAAATAGATGGTGAAAATAGAACAGAAGAAATGTATAATTATGGGGAGATAAAAGAAAATAAATTAGGAAATATAAAAGATTATACAATAGGTGAGTTAAGAATGATGGCAGAAAAAATGGAGATAGAAACATTTATAAATAAGAATGGAGTATTAAAACAATTAAGTAAAAAAGAATTATATAATGAAATTAATAATAAAATATAAAATATAAAAAATATAATATAAATATATATGACTTACAAACTAGATTCAAATACATATAGATGTAATATAGGGTATGGAGGAGTAAACAATTTTTATAAAAATTCACCAGCATTAATGGAAAATGATAATTTAATAACAAATCATATTCCTTCAAATATACGTACAAATTGTAAAATGGACAAGTTAAGAATAAATAATGATATACAATTAAAAGATTGGTATCAAAAAAATGGATATAATGAGAGAACGAATGAATTTAATGAAAAAATGAAACAACATCATATTAAAAATAATGCATATATACATAATCAAAAGAGTACAAAATCATCTACAATGGAATTAGAAAATGCATTAAAAAATTATAATGCATATATGACTGGAAAACCATATATAGAAAGTAATAAAAAATATGCGAATTATAATATATAAATTTACATAAAGTTTTAATATATACAAATAATATGAAGAATAATATGAAGAATAATAGATGTAAAGAGATTAATAATAAGTATTTTAATGCGAAATGGACAGTATGGTTACATAGAATAGAAGAGACGAGTTGGAAAGAAGATAGTTATAAATATTTGCATACAATAGATACAATAAATACATTTTGGGATTTTTTTACATATTTTAATGAATATGATAAAGTAAATAATTATTTTTTTATAATGAGGAATAAAATAAAACCGATTTGGGAAGATAATGAAAATAGGAATTGTACAATATGTTCAATTAAGATATTCAATGTATATAATAATAATACAAATTTAGAATTTGGAACAGAGTTAATGATAATGTTAACGTTATCAATAATAAATGAGACATTAATAATGAATAATGAGATTATTAATGGGATAACATATGGAGTAAAGAAAAATTGTGTATTGATAAAGATATGGTTTAAAGGAGAAGAGAAAGATTTAACATTATCAAAAGAGTTAATAAATAAGATAGAAGAAAATTATAAGCAATTAAATAATAATAGGAATATAGATAAATACAAGTTATTAAAATTTAGTAAAATAGAGAGTGAAAATACTGATTAATTGATAAATATGGAGAGATGATTGAGAACAGATATTAATATTATTTTGGAGTTTATTAAGTTCATGAATGAAGGATTTAATATCAACGACATAATCTAAATAATTATAAATGATTTCATAAATAATATCATTAAAAGATAGTTGATTATCAATAATTAGTTTAAGAGAGTTAAATTTATTTATAATAGATGATGATGATATAAGAATTGCAATTATATCATTTATATTTTTATCGGAAGGATATTTTGTTAAAGAATAGATATTATTAATTGAAATAATACCATATGAGATAAAGGTTAATTGAAGAATATTAATAACTTTACGCATATCACCATTAGATATTTTTGTTAGGAGTTTAGAGCAATCATTAGAAATAGGGATATTAAGAGTAGATATAATTTGATTAATTTTATGTTTAATATGAGAATGAGACAATTGATTAAATTTTAATAATAAACAACGAGAACGAATTTCAATAATAAGTTTAGTAATATTATTACAAATTATACAGAATCTAACATTATTAATAAAATTATCCATTAAATTGATTAACATATATTGAGCATCAAGAGTCATAGAATCGGCTTCATCAAGAATAATAAATTTATGTAAATTAGTGTGAGAAGAAGTGGAACAGAAGTTATAAATTTTATTACGAATAGTATCAATGCCACGTTCTTCGGATGCATTTATTTCAAGAACCATAAAGGTTGAATTTGATTTATATAATTGAGATGAACAAATATAAGCGAGAGAGGTTTTACCAATACCAGAAGAACCGAAAAATAATAAATTGGGGAAATAATAATTTGTATAAAAATAAGACAAAATATTATGAATATTATTTTGAGCTAAAACATCTGAGAAAAATTCTGGTCTAAATTTATCAACCCAAGGTTGATAAGAATATTTTATAATAGGTGATGTGTTTGTAGTAAATTCTTTAAATATTTGTTCAAAAGATAATTTATTAAATAATGCTTTATTAGGGGAAACATATTCATTATTTGAAGATTTTTCACTAAAAGATGAATTAGTTTCAGAATTACATTCACTCATTAATATAATAATATATAATAAATGTTTAAATTTTATGATAATAAAAAATCAATTTTTAGAAAAAATGAAAAAAAAAATATAAGTATATAAAAATATAAAGAGTATATATATAATCAATGGATGATCCATATACATTTAATTATGATAACACGAAAAAAATAAGTGCTATACAATTTGCGATTTTAGGAAATAATGAAATCAAAAGAATGTCTGCGATATCAGAAGAAGAAGGAATAGAGACACCAGATTTACATGATAATAATATAGAGCCAACAAGAGGTGGATTAAATGATTCAAGATTAGGAACAATAAGTAATGATATATTATGTGGAACATGTAAATATGATACGATGCATTGTCCTGGACATTCTGGACATATATTGTTAGGAACGTATTTATTTAATATAAATTTTTTTCAATATGTTGGAAAAGTTGCAAGTTGTATATGTATATATTGTGCACATAATTTATTAACAGATGAAAAAATTATAAAAAAATTAATGACATATAATCCGATTAAGAGAATGAAAGAATATAAGATATATATAAAAAAGATAAAATTTTGTATGAATTGTGGAGCACCAGTACCAAAAATAACACCTATAATAAATAAAGCAACAGGAGGAATGGCAATAGAAATTGAATATAATGTAGAAGGAAAACAAAAGAGTATTAAAAAAGATACATATACAGCAGAAATGATACATAAGGTGTTTAAAATTATAAGTGATGATGATTGTATAGTATGGGGAATGAATCCAAAGATATCAAGACCAGAGAATATGATAATAAAAATATTACTTGTACCACCAGTTCAAATAAGACCATCAAATAGATCAGAGATATTAGGAGGGACATATGGAGTTGATGGATTAACAAGTAAATTAGCAGATATGATAAGATTCAATACAAATATTAAGAAATATAAGAATACAAATGAGTTACATCATAGTATAGAACAGAATGTGATATTATTACAAGCACATTATATGTCATATATAAAAAGTGATACATCATTTTCATCAGATCAAAAAGATGGAATACAAGTTAAATCATTAAGTGATAGATTAATAGGAAAACATGGAAGAGTGAGAGCGAATTTAGAAGGTAAAAGAGTGAATTTTACAGCAAGAACAGTAATAACAGCAGGAGCAGATTTAAATTGTAATGAAATTGGATTACCAATTAAGATTGCAATGATATTAACATATCCAGAAGTTGTTACAAAATATAATATTGAACAAATGAAGAAATTAATATTAAGAAAAGAATATCCAACAGCAAATACATTATGGAAATTAAGTAAATATGTGAAAGGACAAAGATTATTACCAATACAATTACATTATGGAAGAGAGAGTGTAGATGTGAATATAGGAGATGTAGTGGAACGACAATTAGTAACAGGTGATGTAGTATTTATGAATCGTCAACCTACATTACACAAACAATCAATGATGACACATATTGTGAATGTAATAGATGATCCAGAGTTAATGACTGCAAGATTGCCAGTACCAGTTACAACTCCATACAATGCTGATTATGATGGTGATGAAATGAACATACATGCACCACAAAGTATACAAACAAGAATTGAGATAAAAGAGATAGCTGGAGTTGAACAGCAGTTATTAACATCAACAACATCAAAGAATTGTTATGGAATAGTGCAAGATGGATTAATAGGAGCATACAATATAACAGGAGAAGATGTAAAAATAAATTGGAAACAAGTAATGAATTTAATAAGTGGAACAGATAGTGAAAAATATAATAAAATAGAGAAAGATAAGATATACACAGGAAATGAAGTATTTTCATTAATAATACCAGAGAAGATAAATATGAATACAGATATTACAATAAAGAATGGGAATTTAATAAAGGGGCAACTTTCAAAGAAACATTTAGGAACACAAAAAGATAATGGAATAATAAAAGTGATATGGGATACATATAATCCGAAGATAACAAATACATTTTTAAATAATGTGGTTAGATTAACGAATAAGTATAATATAATAAATGGATTTAGTGTAGGAGTAGATGATGTGTTAATAACAAAAGATGTACACAAACAAATTAATAATATAATAGAAAATGTTATGTTAGAAGTAGAGTATAAGATAACAGAGTTTGAGAATAATCCAGAGTTAATAACGAATGATATATATGATAATCAGATATTTGACAAATTACAAGCAGTAAGAGAAACAATAGGAAATTTAGTAGTAGATAATATAAATAAAAAGAATGCATTTTATGTAATGTTTAAATGTGGATCAAAAGGGGATGAAATCAATATAGGGCAATTGAGTGGATGTTTAGGATTACAAACATTAGAAGGTAAATTAATACCATCAAAATACAATGGGAGAACATCACCATATACACATAGATATGATGATAGAGCGATTGCTAAAGGATTAGTAATGCAATCATTTATAGAGGGATTAAAATATCCTGAGTTTTTTGTACATGCATTATCAAGTAGAACAGGATTAATTGAATCAGCAATTAAAACAGCAGTTACAGGATATACACAAAGAAAATTAGTTAAATCAATGGAGGATATATCAATAAAGTATGATTTAACAGTAAGAACAATGCATAATAATATAATACAATTTATATATGGAAGTTCAGGAGCAAATACAACAAAACAATTTAAAATTAATTTAAAAATATTAGGAATGAATAATAATGAAATTAAAGAAGTATATAAACAAGATAGTAAAGAATATATAAATAATTTAATAAAAATGCGAGATAATATAAGAAAATATATTAAACGAGCAAATATGAGTGATATAACATTTGATACAGACTTTATGATACCAGTAAATATAAATTTAATAATAAATAATATAGAGAGAATAGAAAGTAATGAAGTANTAACAAATGAATATATAATAAATAAATTAGATGAATTATTAACGAATGAAAAAACATCAATNATATGTAATAATTATAAATATGAGAATAAAAATGAAGATGAACAGGTGAATAAAACAATATTAAGATTATGTATATATTCAGAATTTGCACCAAGTTTAATAATAAATAAATATAAATTAAATAAGAGAGAATTTGATAAGATAATGGAAGATATAAGTTGGAAATTTAACTGGAATATAGAAGAACCAAATGCAATGGTTGGATGTATAAGTGCCCAATCAATTGGAGAACCATTAACACAATTAACATTAAAAGCATTTCATAAAATTGGAGTAGCAAGTGTAAGTAATACAACACAAGGAGTACCGAGAATGAATGAGTTATTTGGAGTAACAAAGAATCCTAAATTAACACAGATGACAATAATAATGGAAGATAAATATAAAAATGATAAAGAAATAGTGAATAAAATAGCATCATATATAAAACATACAACAATAGGAGATGTAAGAGGAAATGTAGAAATATATTATGACCCATTTCCAAATAAAAAAGGCAGTATAGCAGAAAAAGATAAGATAAACATTGCATATTATGAACAAGAATGTGGGAAAAATGCAAATACATTAACATGGTTAGTAAGAATAGAAATTTTAAAAAGTAAAATGTTAGAGAAACAAGTGACATTATTAGATATTACAAGTAAATTTTGTGATTGGTGGGATAAATATTTGAATATGAATATTAAATTTGCAAAGAAAGATGAAAAGAAAATAATGAATAAGATTACACAATTAGCAATTTTAAGTAATTCTGATAATGATGATCAACCAGTAATACATATAAGATTTAATGTAAAAGATATAATAAAAACAAATAATAAAGAAATAGATGAATTTAATAAAAATACATTAATACAATTTGTAACAGTAATACTTGATAATTTCAAATTAAAAGGTATAAGTAGAATATATGATATAAATGCAATATCAGAGGAACCAATGATAATATTTAATAAAGAAACAGGAGAACAAGAAAATAAAACACAGAATATAATATATACACAAGGAGAGAATATAGAGGATATTAGATATATAAATGGAATAGATATAACAAAGACAATGACAAATAATGTGTATGAGATGTATTTAATATTTGGAATAGAAATTGCGAGAAATGTATTAATGCATGAGATTATTAATGCGATATTAAAAGCAGAAGGGCAAATAAATTATCATCATATATCATTAATTGTAGATATGATGACAGTATCAGGAGATATAATACCAATAGATAGGAATGGATTAAATAAATCAGATTCTGGGCCATTATCAAGAGCATCATTTGAGAGAACTGTAGATCAATTAAGTATTGCATCAATATATGGAGAAGTTGATGAGATGAAAGGAGTATCAGCACAAATAATGACAGGACAATGTATAAATGGAGGAACAGGAGGATGTGAATTAGTGATAGATATGGATATAATTAATAGAATGGAAATAAGTGAAAGAGATAATAAATTTGATATTGAATCAAATGTATTAATAAAAGATATAATTAATAATAAACAAGATGAAATATTTTTACCATTTGATGATTAGGAAGTAATTAATTTATACATAAACCAAATTATAAAAATTGTAATTATAGTTGAACCAATAATATAAAAAAACATTATTTGTGATATATCAGATGAAAATTGATAAGATGCTTTTGAATTAACAGATGGAGGAGGTGGTGATTGATTTTGTATTGGAGGCATATATAAATAAAATATATAAAAATAAAAATTGAAATAAAATTATTTTAATTATATATTAAATAAAAGAATAATAAATGATAACAAAAGAATACTTAAATGATAAATTAGAATTAAATAAATTACCAAGTGATGTTAAAATATCAACAATTACATTATCATGTAAGATAAATATGAAAATAGATTGTCAATTAATAGCAGAAACAATAGAATTAGATAATAATAATATAATAGCAATTAGTTATGGAAATAAAGATGATGAAAAAACAAATAGAACGTTATTAAAAATAGGTAAAAAAAATAAAAAAACAAAAAATAATAATAAAAAATCAAAAAAGATATTTTATAATGAAGTATCAATGAAAATAATTGTAAAATCAAAAATAAAACCAATAAATATAAAAATATTTTTAAATGGATCAATGCAAATAACAGGTTGTAAATCTGCTGAAAATATTATAGATGTATTAACAATAATAATAGATAAATTAAAAAATAGTAAATATAAATATGTAATAGAAAATATAGAAGAATGTGATATAAATAAAATATATGATTTAAAAATAGCATTAATTAATAGTGATTTTAATATTGGATTTATAATTGATTTACAAAATTTACACAATATATTACCAAAAGAAGTTGATAGAATATTTAATATGTCAAGACATACATGTGTAAATATAAAATATATATTAAAAGAAGAAAATAAAAAAGAGAAAAAAGTATCAAATTTTGTATTTAGAAAAGGATCAATAATAATAACAGGATCAAATAATTGTGAACAATTAAAACAAAGTTATGAATATATAAATAAGTTATTATTACAACATTATATAGATATAGTAGATAGACAAGATATATATCAGAAAGTAATAAATGATTATTTAAAAATAAGTTAAAATATATAATTATATATATATATTATAATGGCATTAATACAAATTGAAAAAAAAATAAATGAAATATTAGAAACAATAGATATTACAAAAAAAATTATAGGCGGAAATCAAGAGTTAACTAATAAAATAAATGTAAATAATAAAACAGATTCAATAATTAATAAAGATAAAACAGATTCAATAATTAATAAAGATAAAACAGATTCAATACTTAATAATAAATCTGAAAATACACATCATACAGAAACATTATTAAGTGTATTATTAAAAGTACCAATATCAACGACATTATCAACAACATTAACAACAACACAACAACAAAATAATAAAAATAAAATAATTCATTATTAAAAATATTATATAATTAATTTATATATGGGAGAATTACTTAGAAATGTATATTGTGAAAAAAATACAGAATTACGAAAAGAAACAATAAATGAAAATGGAAAAGTAACAAGTTATGAAACAAGTAAAAGTATTTGTAAAGAAGTATATACATATCCTTGTGGAAAAGTTGTTTGTAATGAAGTATGTATAGAAGCAAGTATAAATAAATATGATGAATATATGAAATGTACTAAATGTGAAAAAGAATTAGTAAAACCAGAAGAAGTGAAACCAGAAGAAGTGAAACCAGAAGAAGTTAAATTAGAAGTTAAATCAGAAGAAGTAAAACCAGAAGAAGTTAAATCAGAAGAAGTAAAACCAGAAGAAGTTAAATTAGAAGTTAAATCAGAAGAAGTTAAACCAGAAGAAGTAAAACCAGAAGAAGTTAAATTAGAAGTTAAATCAGAAGAAGTTAAACCAGAAGAAGTTAAACCAGAAGAAGTTAAACCAGAAGAAGTTAAACTAGAAGAAGTGAAACCAGAAGAAGTTAAACCAGAAGAAGTGAAACCAGAAGTTAAACCAGAAGAAGTAAAACAATAAATGATATAAATAAAAATTCACAAATAATAATATGAGAGTATTATCATTTGATGTAGGGATAAAAAATTTGGCATATTGTGTACTTGAGAAAATAGAAGATATTAAAATTATAGATTGGGGAATTATTAATTTATCAGAAGAGAGTGATATAAAATGTGAACATATATTAACAAATAAAAAACAATGTGAAAATAAAGTATTAAATTTAATAAAATATGAAGATAAAGAGATAGTAATATGTAATAATCATAAAAAAAAATATCAACCGAAATTAGAGAAAAAAAATATATTATATAAATGTAATAAGTGTGATAAGTTATCAACTTATTATATAAATATTGATGATAGAATATGTTGGTGTGATGATCATGTTGAGAAAGAGAGTAAGAAATATATGAAAACAATAAAGATAAAGAAAATAAAAAATAAAAATTGTGCAAAAACTGGATTACAGATATTAGCAATAAAATTATATAAAATATTAGATAATAAAAGATTTGAAAATATAGATGATGTATTAATAGAGAATCAACCATCATTTAAGAATCCAACAATGAAAACATTATCAACATTATTATATGGATATTTTGTGATAAGAAAACTAGATAATAATTGCAAATATGATGTTAAATTTATGTCACCATCAAATAAATTAAAAGTGAATGAAGAATCAAATGATATATTAGAAAATACAAATGCAACAAAAATATATACGATTACAAAAAAATTAAGTATAAAATATTGTTCAACATTAATAAATGATGAAGAAAAAGAAATATTAAAGAAATATAAAAAGAAAGATGATTTATGTGATGCATATTTGCAAGGATTTTATTATATATATCCAATAATACCAAAAAGATATAGTGATAAATTAAAAGAAATTTAAATATTAGTAGGGATTTCAGAAATAGTTGAAACAAGAGGGATAATGGGAGGAATATTTATTTTATAAATAATAGAACACATCAAAGATTCATTATGAAAATCTTCACTAGATAATGGACCGCCAAATTTTTGTAATACTTCGCGTTGTGGTGCCAAAGTTAATTTATGATTAGAACCAAATATAATATTAGTTAATTTAAATAATAAACGAGTACGATCAGTAGAATATGAATCATTAATTGTATAAATATTATAAGAATAAGCACAATTATAAGAACAAAAACAACCAAATACATAAAAAGTATCATTTAGAATATGATCTGGTAAAAAACAAGGTAATGTTTTAAATTGTTCTGTACACCACCAACAACAAATATCAGTAGAATTAGTTAAAAATAATTGATTATTAGTTAAATGAAATAATTTAAGATCATTAGGATAAGTAGTAATATTTTTAATAAGTTTAGAAGAATATTTAGAAGTAGGAATAAGTGATTTTTTTTTATAATTTTCTAATTCAATATTTTGTTGTTTAATAATAGAAATTAATTTATCAGATGTTAAAGAAGATATTTCTATAGTAGATTTTTCTGAGTCTTCTGAAGAAATTTCAGTAGTATTAATAATTTCAGAAGTTTTATCTTGTTCATTATCTGTATCAATAAAATGTAAACATAAAACAGATTCTTTAACAACATTGGATTGAATAGGTTTAGAAACACAATGTTTATATTTATTATTTTTTAAAGAGGGACGCCCTCTTCGTATTTTAGGTTGATCTGATAATTCATTATAATTATTAGACATTAATATTAATATATATTGATATATATTTAAGTAAAAATATATATCATTTTTTTCAAAACAATAGATATGGAAAAAGATAAATTAGTAGAATCAATATTTAAATCAATTATGAAAGAATGTAAAAAGGAAAAAAATAAAGAATTAATGAATAAACATATAGTAATACCAATATTTCAAGAAATAAAAGAATTAATATATCCATATAGTTTAACAATTATAATAATATTTACATTAATAATAATTTTATTAATAGTGATATTAGTATTATTTTTTATAAGAAGTTAAAAAATTATTAATAGTTGGATCATCATTTTTAAGAGATATATTAATACATTTTTTAATATATACATCAAATAATAATTTTACTAATTCAATATGATTATTTTTAATTGCAATTGATAATGAAGGTTCAATTAAATATGCATGTGTAATATTTGATTTTAAATAAATATCAAGTAAATATTTTACAATTTCAAAATGACCATATTGTGTTGCAATAAATAATGAAGAATCTTGTATAATATCTGTAAAAATATATTGTGCTACATTTAAATGTTTATTAGATATTGTATTACAAAATGTAAACAAATAATCAACAATTTCTAAATTACCATTTTCACATGCATTATTAATTGCTGGTAAATAATCTAATGAATGAAAATATTTATGCGAACATATATATTTAATAATTTCTAAATTATTATGTAAGGAAAGATATTTTAATGTATCTATATAAATATTTGTTTTATGTTTAAAAATTAAATATTTAATAATATCAACATGGTTATATTTACATGCTTCTACAAGTACATTACTATCACAAAATATTTTTTGTTGTTCTATTAAATATTTTAGAATTTCAAAATGTCCATATTGACATGCTATATCAATCAAGTTTGAAGAATTATATACATATAAATCATGAGTTTTACAATATGTAAATAAACATCTTAAAATATTTAAATGTCCATTTTTACTTGTTAACTTAAATGATTTAGATAAATCATATTTTAAGTGAACTGATTTATCTAAATATTTAATTGATTCAAATAAAAATTTTAGAATTTCAATATGACCATATTCACATCCATTTTCAATTGCTTTTATATAATATTTTACATCATAATTTTCAATTAAATATTTAATAATATCTAATTTACCTAATTTACTTGCATAATCAATTATATTTTTTGATATTTCATGTTTTTTTATTTCAAGTAAATATTTGATACAAGGTAAATGTTGTGGATTGTTAATTAAATTACAATGAATAACATTATTTTTAACACATTTAATACAAGTATTAGATATAATTTTATTATATAATTCAGTTGGTAATTTATACATATTTTTAACATATAATTGATCTTTATTAAATAATATAAATTGTAATTGTTTAATTAAACTTTCTAAGTAAACAATATTATTATATTGATAAAAATCAATAAACTTAAAAATATTAATAAAATTGGTTGGTGAAAATTCTATTTTTTCAAATATTAAATTATTTAAATCAAATGTATTGATAAATATATCATCATTGATATTAGCAGTATGATCTAAATTTAATATTAAATTGAATAAATGTTTATGTTCTAATATAAGTGTATTGAATTGATTCATATTATTTATATATAAATATATAATCAAAACTATATATAAATCATTTTTTAATTAATAATATAATGAATGAAATATGTAATGTTTGTTATACAAAAATAAACAAGGAATTTTGTATATATATGCATAATACAATAATATGTTGGAAATGTTATAATTCAATATTTTAAATAATACTTTGATGAGAATTAATTTGAGTATATAAAGGTCTATAATCTAAAGAAGTTATTTTTAAAACAAAAGAATGATCTAAATTAGTATTGATAAGATTATTATTTTCATCATATACTGAAATTTGTAATTGTTGAATATCAAAAGCATCAAGTGAAGTATATTTAAAATGATATTTTATATCAGAAGAGGTATTTGAGATTTTTGCGAAAAAATAGTCTGATTTATTTAAGAGATTTTGATAAGTATTAATTTTTAACAAATAATAATTAAATAATAATGTTTGTAATTCATTATGATAAAGTGGTACTAATAAACCAGCAGAATTATAAACAAATTTTGTATTGATAATTAATTCATTTAAATAATTATCATTATTTGTAATAATTGTGTTAAAATTTGTAATAGATGTATCAGCACCAACATTACGAAAACCTAATTGTTTACCAATAGTATTAGAATAATTAAAGAATAATTTTAAAGGATAAGGAACATAAATAAAAGTATAATTACCAGATGAAACATTTAATTGTAATTCTTGTAAATAATTATTAGGTATTTGAATAGTATATTCATTAGATGATATAACAGAAATAATAGTATAAGATATATTAAGATTTACATTTGGATTAGATGTGATAAAATTAGAGAAATAAATAATATTACCAACTTGTAAATTATGAGAAGGATGATTAATAGTTAAAGTGTATAGATTAGTATTTGGAATAACAGGACTAACACTTTGGATAGGCGATAATAATTTAGCAACAATAAAATTTTGAAAAGTAATAGTATTTGTATTATCAATAGAAATATTAATATAATTTTGATTTAAATAAGAAGTTGAGTAAATTGTATTTGTATATAAAGTATTATTAATTTTTGTTTGCAATTCAGTTAATAATTGATTAATTGTATATTTACCATTAAGGAATTCAACTGAATAAATAACATCATCATTAAGATTTTGCCAATAAAAAGTATTAGATGAAGAATCAATAAGATAATCATAATAAGGGAAAGTATAATCAAATAATTCAATAGATATAACATTAGTAAAAGTATTTTCAAAATTGATAACATATGAATTAGAGTTTGGATAAGATTTAGAAATATTTGTTATTAAAGAGACATAGATTGAATTATCACCGAAAGAAGATGAAAAATATGGTTTCCTATCTAATAAAATAGAGAATGTATTAAGTGTAGTTGAATAAATTGTGTGATAACCATAAATATGATTAATATCAATAGGAAATTGAGTAAGTAATTTATTTAATAAGATACCACCAATGTAATTAAAAGACAAAGTCATATTAGTATCAGTAATAGAATAAGAACCAGAGAATTTTTGAAGTAAATTAATATAGAAACCATTTATTTGAGAAACAATACCATTACTATCAGGTGAATTAATTTCAAAAGTACTAGTTGAATCAGGATTAGTAAAATAAATTCTATGAGTAGAATTTAGAAAATTAACAGGAATGTTGCCAATAAATTTTGAAGATTGAACATAATCACTAATAGTTATTGTCATATTTGAAGTATCATATGCTTTTAGATCAATAAATGGTATATTTGTAAAATTAAAAAATGGATTATATGAAGTAGCATTTGAACTATTTAAATTACATTTAAATGTAACAAAAGTATAACCTGATGTGAATGAAATAATATCTTGTAATACATTTGAACTTGTTTTAAATTTGGTACGGATAGAAATAGAAGGAATTACTAATCCTGATAAAGATATAATGTCATTAATATTAAAAGGATGTTTTGGTAATGACATAGTTAATAGATATTTAATTGGAGTTGTATTAGAATTAGTGAAGGATAAAGGATTAGATGGAAGAAAAATATTAGAATTCAAATTTAATAATGGATATTTATTACGTTGAGAACTATCAATATTGAGATAAATTGTTGAAATATTAACATTTTTATTATTATGAAGATAATCAAAATTACGATCTAAAGTTTTAGAAACAAAATCAATATTATTATGATGATTAACATTATTTATATAATCTGTATTACTAACATATGAAAGTTTATTCATTATATATAAGTAAATATTAATAAATATTTATAAAAAATGTATAATAAATATATATGTGTAATTGTGCGGGAAACAAAAATGTCAATCAAAGAATTGATAGAATTATTAATGCGAATAATAAAAGTCCAGCAGTTAAATTAAAAGTAATAAATGTACCAAAAAAAAATGTTAAGAAAAATGTTAAGAAAAATGTTAAAAAAAATGTTAAGAAAGTAGTAAAGAAAAAATAAATTAAAAAAAATGAAAAATAAAATATTTAAATATAATAATGTATATAATATAATACATGATATATAAATGTAATAAATGTAAAAAAGAATTTAAACAAAAAATATGTTATGATAAACACATTAATAAGAAAAAATTATGTGAAATTAAGAATATAAAATATATAGATTTATTTTGTGGAATAGGAGGATTTCATCAAGCATTAAATAGATTAAATAGTGAATGTGTATTTGCATGTGATATAGATAAAAATTGCAGAAAGAATTATGAGAAGAATTATAAAATGAAACCATATGATGATATAACAAAAATAAATGTAGATGATATACCAGAATATGATATATTATGTGCTGGATTTCCATGTCAAACATTTTCAAATGCTGGGAAAAAAAAATCATTTGAAGATAAAAGAGGATTATTATTTGATGAAATAATAAAAATTATAAATAAAAAAAAAACCTAAATTTATGTTTTTAGAGAATGTAAAACATATATTAAAAGTTGATAATGGAAAAGTATTTAGTTATATAATGCATACATTAACAGATAATAATTATAATGTTCAAATAATTAATATTTCACCACATGAGTATGGAATACCACAACAACGAGAAAGAGTATTTTTTATATGTATAAGAAATGATATATATAATGGAAAAGATATAAAATTAATTGAAGATAAAACAGATAAAATAATATTAAATAATTATTTACAAAATAAGAATGAAATAGATAAGAAATATTTTATAAAAGATACAATATTAAATGTATTAAATGCATGGGATGAAATGATAAAAGAATTTGAAATTGGAGAAAAAATATCACCAACAATACTTATAAATGAATTTTATAAAGAATATACACAAGAAGAATTTAAAAAATTAGCAAGTTGGAGACAAAATTATATAATAAAAAATAAACCATTATATCAAAAATATAAAAATAAATGGGATATATGGTATAATAAATATAAAGATTTATTAAATACAAGAGAAATATATTGTAAATTAGAATGGCAAGTTGGTATAATTAAAAAAGATGATTCAATATTTAATTATATAATACAAATAAGACAATCAGGAATTAGAGTTAAAAAATTAAAATATTTTCCAACATTAGTTGCAATATCACAAGTTCCAATTTATGGAAAAGAGAAAAGATATATTACAGCAAGAGAATGTGCAAGAATACAATCATTTTCTGATAATTATATATTAGATGAAAATGATAAAATAAATTATAAACAATTAGGAAATAGTGTAAATGTAAATAATGTATATAATATAATTAATAGTACATTAAAAGAATATAAATTAATATAATAATAATTCTTGATATAATTTATCATAAATATTACATTCAAAAATATTTGGTTCAATATTTTGTTTAAAATTAGTAAATTTAGATGATAATTTAAATGTATAAAAAGAATTATTAGTATTTAAATATGTAAATATACTTGATTTATATTTAATATTTGGACCAGTATCTTTAATAAATTTATCAAGTAAATCATTATGTAAAAATATATATAATTTTTGATCTGTAATATTACAAATAATAAAATACATATTTGTAATAGAATGAATTTGTTTATTATGTTTATTTATTAAAATAACATCTGATTTTTGTTTTTGAGCTTTAATACTATATAATGTATTTAAAAGTAAACAATCATTTTTATATTCAGATCCATATTTATGATTATTATCTAAATTTGTACATGAAATTATTTTATTTATATGGGTAATAATAGATTTTTCAATTAATTTTCCATATATAAATTTATTTTCATTTTTTGAAGGAGGAAATTTTTTTAATATTCTACGTATTTCAATATAACAATCTTCCATAATATTTGAATTTTGGTATCATAATAAATATAATATGTATATTTTTTAATAATAAATTCAAATAAAAATCATTTTTTAAGAAAAAAATGAAAAATAAAATATTTAAATATAAATATGAATATTATATTAAATAGAGATGACTTCAACAAAAAAAGTATTAAATGAAGATAAATATAAGAAATTAACACATCACGAACATGTATTAGAATGTTATGATATGTATATAGGAAATATAAAAAATGAGAAAACAAAAATGTTTATATTTGAAGATAATAAAATACAAGAAAAAGAAATAATATATAATGCTGGACTTTATAAATTATTTGATGAAGTTTTAATAAATGCAAGAGATCATAGTATAAATGATGATACATGTACAGAAATAAATGTAACAATTAATCAAAAAGAAAATATGATACAAGTATATAATAATGGATGTGGTATAGCATGTGATATACACAAAGAACATAATATATATATACCAGAATTAATATTTTCACATTTACTAACATCAACAAATTATGATAAGGTTGAAAAAAAATCATTAACAGGTGGAAAATTTGGAATTGGAATAAAAGCTGTTAATATTTTTTCAAAGAAATTTATAGTAGAAACAAAAGATGAAAAACATAAATATGTACAAGTATTTGAGAATAATATGTTTACAAAACATGAACCAGTTATTACTAAATCAAAAATGAAACAATATACACAAGTAACATTTTATCCAGATTTAGAAAAATTTGGATTAAAAGAAATTAGTGATGATATGTATAAATTATTTTTAAAAAGAGTATATGATATAGCTGGATGTATAAATCATAGAGTAAAAATTAAATTTAATAATGAATTAATAAATATAAAATCATTTAATGAGTATATTTGGTTATATTACGATGAAAAAACAAAAATAATATATGAGGAAACAGAACGTTGGAAAGTCGGAATTGTGTTTGACGAACATAATAATCACAATGTTTCATTTGTAAATAGCATATGTACATATATAAATGGAACACATTATAACTATATAATAAATCAAATAATAAAATATATTGATGAATATATAAGTAAGAAATATAAGATATTAAAAGTAAAACCATCACAAATTAAAGATAATTTAAGTATATTTATAGATTGTCAAATAGAAAATCCATCATTTAATAGTCAAGTAAAGGATTGTTTAACAACAAAACCAAATGAATTTGGTTCAACATGTATTTTATCACAAGAATTTTTAGATAAATTATGTAAAAGTGGGATTATAGAATTGATAGTTAATATTATACAAAATGCAGAATTAAGGCAATTAAAGAAAACAGATGGTTCATTAAAAAAAAATATGTTATTAGATATACCAAAATTAGAGGATGCTTTAAATGTTTTAAATAGTAAAAACAAAGAGAATACTAGAATAATTTTAACAGAAGGAGATTCAGCGAAATCATTTGCATTAAATGGGAGAACAGTATTAGGAATAGAAAATTTTGGAGTATATCCATTAAAGGGTAAGATATTGAATGTAAGAAATGCAACATTAGAGCAATGTTTAAAAAATGAAGAAATAGTGAATATTAAAAAAATATTAGGATTAAAACATGATATGGTATACACAAGTGTAAAACAATTAAGATATGGTGGAATAATAATTTTGACCGATTCCGACGTTGACGGCAGTCATATAAAAGGATTAATAATAAATTTATTTCAATATTTTTGGCCAGAGTTATTAGTGAATGATGGATTTATACAAACAATATCAACACCATTAATAAAAGCATTTTTAAAAACAGATAAAAGAAGATTAAAACCAATTGAATTTTATACAGAAAGTGATTATAGAGAATGGAAGAAGAAAGTAAATGAAGAACAATATAATATAAAATATTATAAAGGATTAGGAACTTCAAAAGCAGAAGAAGCGAAAGAGTTATTTAGAGAGTATGATAAAAGAATAATATCATATAAATGGGAGAAAACAAATGATGAAGAAATTGATGAAATAGAATCAACACCAAGTGAGAAAACAAGAAAGAAAAGAATAACAAAGAAAACAAAAATGACAAGAGATATAACAGATGATATAAAAAATTCACAATCATATAAACATATTTCATTAGCATTTGATAAAGAGAAGGTTACAGAAAGAAAGGAATGGTTAGAGAATTATGATAAAGATGATGTGATAAATTCTAAACAACGAATAATAACATATAGTGATTTTGTGAATAAGGATTTAAAACATTTTTCAAATTATGATAATGAGAGATCAATACCAGCAATAATGGATGGATTAAAGACATGTCAGAGAAAGATTTTATATACATGTATAAAACACAAATTATGGGGATTAAATAAGTTAATTAAAGTAGAACAATTAGCATCCCAAGTATCAATAGATACAGCATATAAACATGGTGAGGAATCATTAAAGAAAGCGATTATAGGAATGGCACAGAATTATATAAATAGTAATAATATAAATTTATTATATCCAGATTCAGAATTTGGAACAAGAAGAATAGGAGGAGAGGATCATGGTGCACCTAGATATATATTTTGTTGTTTAGAAGATAGAATAACACAATATATATTTAGAGATGAGGATGAATGTATATTGAAATATATAGAAGATGAGGGTAAGATAATAGAACCAGAATGTTTTTATCCGATTATACCGATGATATTAGTAAATGGATCAAAGGGAATAGGAACAGGATTTTCTACTGATATACCACAATATAATCCGATAGATATAATAGATAATTTAATAAATAAATTGGATAAAAAAGAGAATAAAGAAATTAAACCATGGTATCGTAATTATAAAGGAGAGATTACAAAAATAAATGATAATAAATATTTAGTGAGTGGGAAATATACAATTAAAGATAATAATATAATAATAACAGAAATACCAATTAAGACATGGCATGATGATTATAAAGAGTATATAATAAAATTAATAAGAGAAGATACAAAAATAACAAATTATACAAATAAATGTGATAATGATAATATATATTTTGAGGTAGTATTTAATTATGATGATATACAGACATTTATTAAGAGTGGGGAAGATGAGTTATTGAAGTATTTAAAATTGACAACAACAATATCAACAACGAATATGCATTTACATGATAGTAATAATAAATTAAAGAAGTATGATAATATAGAAGAAATATTTGATGAGTTTTATGAAACGAGATTGAATAAATATAAGATAAGACGTGAGTATTATATAAATATATTACAAAATGAGTTAGATATAATAAAATACAGAGTAAAATTTATAAATCAAATATTAACAAAAGAAATAATAATAGAAAGAAAAACAAAAGAATATATAATTAATAATTTAATAAATAATAAATATCCAAAATTAGCACATAATATTAAGGATGAGAAAACATATAATTATTTAACAGATTTACCATTATTTTCATTAACAGAAGAGAAAATAGAAGAGTTAAATAATAAATTAAAGAAGAAAACTGATGAATTAAATAAATATAAATCATTAACAGAGAAAGATATATGGAAAATAGAATTACAAGAATTAAAGACCGAATATAATAAATGGATAATAGATAATACAAATAAAGTACATGAAATACCAAAGAAAAAAGGAAAGAAGGTTTAATTAATTTATAAAAAATGAATTAAAAATAATATAATAAATATAAGTAATAATAATAAGAAATGTATGATATACGTATGTTTAAAGATGTATTTTGGGAGAATGAGTCAAAAATATTATCATTAATATATTATGATATAGCAATAATATTAATAATGAATGATGAGGTATATAGTGCAATAAAATATTTAGAAGAGGCGAATATAAATGGGAATGTAGATGCATTATATTATTTAGGAAATTGGTATGAAGGATATGGGGATACAAAAATGATGATGAAATATTATGAGAAAGCGATTAATGAAAATCATTTAGAAACAATAATACATTTAGGAAAATATTATCAAAATAAGAAAGAGTATGAATTGGCAGAGAAATATTATAAATTAGGGATAGAAGATATGTATTGTAATTATAAATTAGGATTATTATATAAAGAGCAGAAAAAATATAGACAAATGATATTACAATTTAAAATAGGATGTAATAATAATTATATAAGAGCAATAATAGAATTAGGGAATTGGTATTTTAAGAATAAGGATTATAACAATGCGATAAAATTATATTATCAATTAGTTAAATTAAAATCAGGAAATGGGATGTATTATTTAGCACATTATTATTATGAAATAAAGAATGATATAATAAATGCGAGAAAATATTTATTAATGGCAATAGAGAATAATTCTAATAGAGCAATAAGAAGAATAAAAAAATATTATAAAATATTAAATAATTTATTATCATTAGATGATAAAGATATGATAATAAATAAATTTAAAAAACAAAATATGTTAATGAGTATATATTATAAAAATATAGGAAAACAAGAATGTAATATATGTTTTACAAAAAGTGAGAGTTTAATATTATCATGTAAACATAAATTATGTTATAGATGTTATAATAGGATAAATAGATGTCCATATTGTAGAAATGAAATATTAAAATAATTTTTTTATGGTTTTTTTCGTTTAGATTTTTCAATAGAAAAATTTAATTTACTATTATTTGTAGAAGCAATGGAAGAAACTGATGAAACATGAGATGGAATTAAATTATTATTAGGTTTATTAAGAGATGAAGTAGAATCTGAATCAGTATCAGTTAAATTTTCAGTTAAATTATCAGTTACAATATCTTGTTCATTTAATTTAATAGTATCAGTTAAATTTAATTGTTCAGATAATAATTTTTGATTTTTTTTATCTTCTAATTGTTGTTCTTTAATTTTATTTAATTCAACTAATTGTTTAGTTGCATCATCTTGGAATTTAGAAGACATAGCAGATTGTTTTGCTTTTAAATCATCAGCAAGAGCTTCTTGTTGTAATTTTTCTAATTCATTATTAATATTTTGTTTATTATTAGATTTGAGATGACTAACAGTAGAAGCACAACTTATAGATAAAGCAATTAAAAGTTTAAGTTCAGGAGCAGGAGCTTGACCAGGAACAGAATATTTTTCATATAATTCACCGAGAGCATCATTAATAAGAGACATATCATTTTTAATATTATTAGACCATTGACCATCAAATTTAACGCCAAAGAAATTCCAATGATCATTAGCGGATTCAACACCTTTAATAAGCCAAATTAAACCGAGTTCAAGTAAATTAACCATCATAGTTTTATTTTTAATACTCATACGTAAATCATATTCATATTTCATAGTATTATAATCAGATTTAATATTATAATTTTGAGAAAGTTTAATACCTTGTTTAGTTAATTCTCCTAATTTACGTAACATATCTAATTGACGAACAATTAATTCTTCATCTGATAAAATTTCTTCTTTATGTTTATAATTATCACTATGATCACTATGTTTATAATCATTATTTTTATCATTATTTTTATCATTATTTTTATCATTATTTTTATCATTATTTTTATCATTATTTTTATCATTATTTTTATCATTATTTTTATCACTATTAAATTGTTTTTCAATAGGATCATTTATTAATTTAGAATGTTTAACATAATTAACACGTTCAATTTCTGGTTTTAATTTTTCAGAATCGGCAATCATATTACATAACATATCAGTGCCCATAGTAGTAGTTTCAGCGATATTAGGTATTTTATTAAAATATTTATTATTCATAATATATAATTATTAAACAATTTTATTATTATTTAATAACGCGGTAGTTTTTATATATTTATAACCTAAATTAAATAATGAATTTTTTTCAGAAAGAGATAAATTAAAAGAGATACTAGAGATATTAGAGATAGTAATATAGAAAATATTATTTAATTTAATAGAAGTATGTAATTTTTTAAAAATAGAATAAAATAAATTTTTAGTAAGATCTAATAATGTATCAATTGAATGTGTTGATATATTGGTACATAAAGAAATACCAATTACATTTGATAAGTCATGACAATATGAAATAGGAAAATTATCAATAACACCAGCATCACAATAATAAGAAGAATTATATAAAATAGGAGTGAATAGAATAGGGATCGCAGAAGTCATTCTGAATGCTAATAAAACAGGTAAATCAGGAAAAGTAATATGAGATAGATAGAAAACTTCATGAGAAGATAAACAAAGAGTAGTAATAATTAGATTAATTTTAGTTAAATTGAATAATTCTTTAAAAGTAATAGTTTCAGAAATATTTTTAGTTTGAAACATTTTAGTTAAAATGAAAGTAAATTTTTCACCATTATTAAAACCTAAATTATCAAGTATATTGATAGGATTAATATGAAAAATATCACCAAAATTAATATTTTGAGTGAATTCAAATAATTCATCAATAGTATATCCTATAACAAATAGACCAGAAATAATAGCACCAATAGATGTTCCAATAAAAGTAGTAATATTTTGTAATATATTAATTTCATCTAAATATTTAAGAGCACCAAGATGAACTATACCATTAATACCACCACCACTAAGAACTAAAGTATGTATAGTAGATGATTTTTTATTAAGTAAATTATTTATTTTAAGATCAATATCATTATTTAAATTAAACATTTAATATATTAAGGAAATAAAATAAAATAATAAATTATATGTAATATTATATATGAATAATTTTAGCACATCATTAAATATACAAAGTTTATTTGAAGTCAAAATAGATAATGTACAAGGAGAATTAGATATAAATAATTTATTTGGAAATCAGAAAGATGAATATGAATTTGATTCATCAATATTATTAAAAATAATAAATAAAGAACAAGATAAAGTAATAAAATATATAAATATAGAATTTAAGAAATGTTGTGAAGAGATAATAAATGCGAGTAAAAATTCATTAACAAGTGTGATATGTAAAGTACAAGATAAGATAATAGATTGTGAATTATATAATTCTAGTATATGTTTAGAATTTATAAAAAATAAAATAAATAAAGAAAATATAAAATGTCATATAATAGGTAAGAGAAAGATATTATTTGATTGGACACATTTTATAACAGGATTGAAAGTTAATTAGATTTGATAAGTAGGATAACAAGTAGAATAAATAATAAGATAGAAATAATAATATTAGAAATAAATATACAATAAAAAATAGGATTAATACTATTATTAGTATTATTAGTATTAGTATTATTATTAGTATTATTAGTATTATATGGTTCAAAAGATTCTATATATTGTTGTTTAGGTTTAGGAGATTTACAAGCAATTGTATATTTAAGATCAGAATTAGGTACTGGAGAATCTTCAATATATTTTCTAGTAAATAGATCTTGAGCAGTATTATAATATGGATGATAATTGATAACATCAGAGATAGTATCTTGAGTTGCATTAACATTAGTTATTTGTTTTGATAGTTTATGTAAAGCATCAATTTCAGAATTATTAAATGCATCTTTATATTGACTATAATTATACATAATTATCTTATATAATATATAATTAAAAATAATATAAAATATAATAATATGAATAATGATGCATTATATTTTTTACAATCTGGAAAATTACCAATTAATAAATTTGAATTAGATATGTTAACAGATAATATAACAATATTAATAATAGCAAAAAGAGAATCAGGAAAAAGTGTATTAGTTAGAGCAATATTAAATCATTTTAAGAAAATTCCGACAGGAATAGTAATAGCACCGACAGATGAAACAAATAGAGAGTATTCTGATTTTATACCAGAGAGTTTTGTGTATCATAAATATTCACCAGAAATAATAGCAAAAGTGATGCAAAGACAAAAGAAAATAATAGAAAAATCAAAAAACAATAGTAGAATAGATCCTAGATGTTTTATAGTAATGGATGATTGTATGGGGGATAAAAATTTATGGAAAAAAGATCCATTAATAGGAAAGACATTATTTAATGGTAGACATTATAAATTAACATTTATATTAACATTACAAGATGGAATAGCAATTCCACCAGATTTAAGAGCGAATTTTGATTATGTATTTTTATTAGCAAATGATCAATATAATGATATAAAAAGATTACATAATGCATATGCTGGAATGTTTCCATCATTTGAATCATTTAGACAAGTATTTACAGAATTAACAGCAGATTATGGTGCGATGGTAATAGTGAAAAGGGGCGCTAATAGATCATTTTCAGATAAGATTTTTTATTATAAAGCACCATTATTAAATTACAAATTATTGAATATAGGATGTAAACAAATGAAAATATTTAATAATAATAATATAAATCCTAATTGGAAAGAAAATAAGGATAATATTCAAATAAATGAATTTTTACTACAAAAGAAAAAAAATAAAGTACAAATAGAAAAATTAATTGGATGATTTATATAATTGTTTAAAACGTTCTAATTTATTAGTTAATGAATCATCTTGTAAAGTATTGTCAATTGGTGCTGGTTCAACTGAGTTAGGTTCAGTTTCAGTATTTGTAGGTATTAATGGATGTTCTATAAGATTGGATTTGTTTTTTTCATTAGATTGTTTTTCAGAAAGGATTTTTTTAAGTTTTTCACGTCTAGTTTTACCATCTTTAACTTCTGGTATAACTTTTAATTTATGTTTATGTTTTTTTGAGTTATCAATTAATGCATTTAATTGTTTCATAGTATCATCAATAGAAACTTCATCAGATAAAGCAGGAACAGGTTGAGGAATAGATTTAAGTACATTATCAATTGCATCTTTAGTTGATACAATATCAGAATCAATAACTTCATGTAATTTATTTTGTTTAGCAAGATCAATACGTTTATTAAATTGTTGTTTATCATGTTCATATTTTAAAGAAAGGCGACCAACAAATTCATTTAAAAGATTCATATCAGATTGATCCATATTTAATTTTTTTTTAAAATTAAGAGGGGTCCATTTACCAATTTCGCCAATGAAAATATTAAAATGATTATTATCAAATGATTGTAATTTTGATGATAATGAACTAGCTTGATCAAAAGTATCAGAAAATCCACGTAATTTAATATAATAATCAGGACAATTTTTAATAAATTCAGGAGTATAAACAGTAAAAATAAAATATTTTTGATTTTTAATTGGTGGATCAACCAATAAATTATCAGTATCTTTAAATAAGAATTCTTGAGAAGTTGAATTATCAGAATATAATTTATAAGTTGATGATTTTTTAGAAGTTGATTCAAGTCGTTTAACTTTATCATTATTCATGAGTTCATTTAATTTATCATTATCAGGATATTCAATAGATTCAATATTATCTTCAGATGGATATAAAGAAATTACTCTACCAAATATATTACCACAATAAATATCAAAATTAGATTCAAATTGTTTAAGTTTATTATAAGCTTTTTTTGCTTCATCATTGTTTTCAAAAAATCCACGACATTTAATACCAATTACATCACAATTATTCATAATAGAAGGATCGGGATGAATAATTGATAATAAACAATATGGACGAGTAGTATTAACAATATCATCAGTAATTTCTACACCAATCATTATAAAATATAAATACAAATAAATATTTATATTAAAACGAAGAATGAAATGGCCAATCCATATCTTGACAAATTTTTTCCCAAATTTTATCTTGTTCGCGTAATTTATCTTTACTTTTTAAAAGAGGAAAATAATGAGTATAAAAATTAAGATCAAGAATTTTAAATAATTTATGAATAATATAAGAATAATTTAATGAATTAAGACGAGATGCTGGACAATGTTTATCATGAGAAGATTGCATAGAAGTAAACATTGAACATAAAGTATCTTCAACATTACGATGTAAAGAAAATGGAGGTTTTCCAGTAATTTTACAATAAATTAATTCTAAATGTTCATAACAAGTAGTTAACTTAAATTCTTGAAGAATTTTTTTAATAATAGCACGATCACAAGAAGATACATCAATTTGTTGAGAATTTAAATAATTTAAAATAATATTAATAACATTATCAGGAATTTCAAAACTTTCTTTTGCTTGAAATTGATTTAGTTTCTCTTTAAAATGATTGAGCCGTTTATATGGATATTTTTGTTTATCACAAATAGAATCTTTAATATTTAATAATTCATTTTCAATAATAATATGTTCACTTTCAGCACAATTAGGACAAATATAATAACCATCAGTTTGAAAAAAGATTTTTTCAATATTACATTTTTTACAAATAATATTATGTTTTTTATTAGAAAGATCTGAAAAAGATTGTTTATCAATTAAAGTTAAATAAGTATTTTGCAATAAAGATTTATCATAAATATTATCAGATAAAGGAGTATTATTTATATTAATAAAATCAAAAATAGTTTTAGATTGTGGTTTAGGTGGAGCACGTTTTTTAACATTTTTTTTTAATTTTTTTTGTTTTTGGCTCATATTATTAAGATTCCGAATAACAAGATCATCATTATTAGATGATTGATGATTAACAATATCAGATAAATTAATAACAGATTCAGATTGTTGTGGAGTATTGTTATTAAAATAATTTAATAAAGTAAAACCAATTTTTGATAAATAATTAGTAATATCAACATGATTTTTAATATTATTAATGTCTTGTTGAAGATTAGTAATTTCTTGATTAAGTAATAATTTAGATTGAAGATAATTAGATGATTTTGGATTTAATTTATTTAATTGAACATATAAAGATGATAATTTTTTTTCTTTATCAGGTAACAAATTTAAATTGTTTATAAAAGAAGAAGTAATTTTTTCATGAAGTTCATCTATAGAAAAAATTTTATTTATATATTTAGGTTTATTAGATTTTTCTTTAAACATATATAATATAAATAATATATAAATAAATCTTTAACGTTTTTTTTGATAATATAATAAAATAATATAATATAATTTTTTTCTAAAGGATAATATATATGGCAGGAGGAGGTATAACATCATTATCAGCAAAAGGTGCACAAGATGCATATCTTACAGGTAATCCACAAATTACATTTTTTAAGTTAGTGTATCGTCGGCACACAAATTTTGCGATGGAACCAATTGAGATTTCAATGGATAGTGCTAAATTTGGAGGAAGATCAAATGTTCAAGTATTACGAAATGGAGATTTAGCAACAAATACATATCTACATGTTACATTACCAGAATTAGTTGCAACAAATTCAGCATTTGTTGGAAAATTAGCATGGGTTCGTAGATTAGGACATGCTTTGATTAAATCAGTTGAATTACAAATTGGAGGAGCACAAATTGACAAACAATATGGAATTTGGTTAGATGTATTTTATGAATTAACACACAAAGATGAACAAGTACGAGGATATGCGAAAATGATTGGAGATGTTCCAGAATTAACAACATTAGCATCATCAGTTCCAGCTGGATATCATTTATATGTACCATTACAATTTTGGTATTGTCGTAATTATGGATTAGCATTACCATTAATTGCATTACAATATCATGAAGTACGTATTTATTTTGAATTTGAAACACTTGAGAGATTAGTTGTATACACAAGAGGATCACCACAATTAACAACAGTTACATGTGGTACATCAACATGTGCATCAGTTACATGTGCACCAGTTACATGTTCAACACCATGTCCAACATCAAATTGTAATGAAATTTGTTTAGGTGTTGCGCCAACATTTGGATGTATTTCATTATGTAGTGCTGCAGTATTAATTGATTATGTCTATCTTGATTCTGAAGAACGCCGAAGATTTGCACAAGTTGGACATGAGTATTTAATGGAGCAATTACAATATCCAGGACCATCAACATTAACAGCGAATACTGGTTCTGCTGTAAGTTCACAATCACTTAAACTTGATTTTAATCATCCAACAAAGGAAGTAATTTGGTGTGCAACATTAGGAGCATTTAATTGCTGTGGAGGATGCACATCAACATTCCTTGCATATGATCCATTTTTATCAACACTTCCAGAACAAGAAAAATTTTTAAATAAAGTTGCTGCGAATCTTGTTAGTGGAATGTTAGTTCCACCACAATGTACATTAAGTGATGTAAATTCAAGTGACAATGTTAGTTCTGAAAATACATTAGCAGTATTACCTTGTTCATGTCCAGCATCAGCAAGTGATTATGAAGTTGTAACACTTGATACAGAAAATGCATACAAAACTGTATTATTTGCACCAACAACTGGAAAAACAAATACAATTACATTCCGATTTTTACTTGATGTTGAACCAACTGGAGAATCATCATCTCATCCAGATGTTACACAAGTACAAGTTGGATTAATTAAAGATGTATTAAAGATTGGAACAGTAAATCTTGCAGATTCATTAAGTGAAGTTACAGTTACAGTAAATGTAACAGATGTAACATGTGCAACATCAGATACACCAACATATAAGACATCATTTTCAATTACAGTTAATACACATACATTAAATATGAACAATGCATCAGTACCATTAAGTCAATGGACAGATAAACGATGCGATCGTGGTAAAATTAATGATGTTGCTGTATGCAATCCATTCAATTATGGACTTAATTTAGCAGGTGAAGGTTTATTTGTTGGACAAGCAAAGATTGTATTAAATGGAAATGATCGTTATAGTTCACTTCAAGGTGAATATCACAATTATGTTCAACCACATCAACATCACTCACATACACCAGTTGATGGTATTTTCCTATATTCATTTGCACTAAATCCAGAAGCACATCAACCATCAGGATCATGCAACTTTTCACGAATTGATACAGCACGTCTTGTATTTACAACTCGTGATAATCTTCGGTATACACCAGCAGGTGCTCTTATGACTGGATTAGTACCTCTTGATGTTTTTACCAATACAAGTTTCCACGTGTTTGCTGTAAATTACAACGTATTACGTATTATGAGCGGTATGGGAGGTGTGACATATTCGAATTGAT
>C687J35174_10001701_pt1 | contig 31814 bp, 28 predicted proteins | sample RifCSPhighO2_01_FD_35174 | JGI IMG/M metagenome (IMG submission 35174) | reverse complement strand
AAGATCATCAACCAAAAGTTACCCCGGGGATAACAGGCTGGTAGGGCCCGCGAGTCCATATCTACGGCCCTGTTCGGCACCTCGATGTCGGCTCATCACATCCTGGGGGGGCAGCACCTCCCAAGGGTTTGGCTGTTCGCCAATTAAAGTGGTACGTGAGCTGGGTTCAGACCGTCGTGAGACAGGTTGGTCTCTATCTACCGCAGGCGTTGAGTTTTGAAGAGATTCGTTTCTAGTACGAGAGGACCGAAACGAACTAACCTCTGGTGTACCAGTTGTCCTGCCAAGGGCATCGCTGGGTAGCTAAGTTGGGAACGGATAAGCGCTGAAAGCATCTAAGCGCGAAACCGCCTCTAAGATGAGAACTCGAAGATCCCTCGAAGATGACGAGGTAATAGGCTTTAGGTGGAAGCTCCGCGAGGAGTGAAGCCAAGAAGTACTAAGGATCATCGCAATCGAAATTAGCTAGCAATAAATGATCGCTTGAAAAGAGCGCCTCGGTGGCGGCTATACTGGAGTTGTCCCACCCGTTCCCATTTCGAACACGGAAGTGAAATGCTCCAAGGCCGATGGTAGTCCTAATAGGGCGAGAGTAGGTAGCCGCCACCGAGGCGCTTTTGTTTTCTTATAAATTTTGAATTACGAAACCAGTACATATAATGCTTTGAGAACGTTGGGAGCGCGACTGGCGCGAGCACAAGGAATTTTTCAGCAGAAACATATCCGTGTTCTCAAAACCTAACATTTGCTCGCTTCATAATTCAAAGTCATAAACCGGTTATTCAAAGTTGCATAGGAAAGTTTTCTCAACATATAATGAAACAATGAAGGTATTTAGCGCAAAAGGCAAAGTTGCGATTCTTATTTTTTTATTAGGCGGAGTTTTTGCGTTGAATTTGATCTCTCAAGAAGTTCGGAGTGTGATGTATAATCTTCTCTCTCCTATGCAAGAGGCAGTGTGGAAAGGGTCTGGGGGTATGCAGGATTTCGCGATTGGGTTATTCCATGCCGGGAATTTGCGCAGCGAAAATGAAAAACTTCGCGATGAAAATCTTCAGCTTGTTCAGGAGCTTGTTCAATTGCGGGTAATCGCGAAAGAAAATGCCGAATTGCGATCCGTGTTGGATGCGGGGCTGCGAGAAGAATTTTCTTTACTGCTTGCGCCGATTGTCGGCAAACTCATTGGGGAAGATACCATTCTTGTTCGGTTGCCGGAAGGCAAAGAAGTAAAGGAGGGAACAGCAGTCATTACAGCGGGCCGTGTCGCAGTTGGAAAGATTGTTCAGGTGGCGGGAAGAATCGCTCGTGTGCAGCTTTTGTCCCATGACCAAGTAAAAACCGATGTGGAAATCCAGAAGAATAGCGCTCAAGGCGTTTCTTCAGAGCATATCCTTACGGGCGTGGCGAAGGGACAAGGCAGGGGAGCGCTTTTTCTTGATCTTGTTCCACGGGACGAGATGCTTGAACCAGATTCTATTCTGGTAACAAGCAATTTGGGAGATGTGTTTCCCTCGAGTTTTTTGGTTGGACAGATTGAGAATATCCAAAAGGATGACGCGGCTCCTTTTCAGCAGGCGACTATTAGATCTTTTTTCGATCTTCAAGACACTCAAGCAGTTTTTCTTATGACTCCGCTATGATAAAATATATAAGCATGCTTTTGGCGCTTTGTATCGTGTTTCTTGTTATGCAAACAAGCATGTTGGCGCGGTTTGGTCCTTTTGGATTTACCGCCAATCTGATAGCGTTTGTTGTTTTTTTTACGATTATTACGGGAAAACGCCGAAGTCCGTATGGATTAACCGCCGCTTTGTTCGGAGGTATATTGCTCGATTTTTTTTCTGAATTACCTTTTGGTGTTTGGACGGGCGGATTCTTCAGCGTTTGGGTTTTCATTAGCTTGATTCTTAAGTCGCATGTTCAGATTCCCTTTTTTGAGAAACAATAAAAGTTCGTATTATTCGCAAGATGAGATCGAAGTTCAAGATATTTTCTTGGATAAACTAGCCCAAGATAAGGAAAGTCTCGAAAGCGGATATGACGAAAAAAAACTGGAAGTTCCTCTCTCGCGGTGGATTTTGCGCGGGATCGCTTGCGTGTTCGCGCTGGCGCTTCTGATATTTTTTGGCAAGACCCTCTATCTGCAAGTTGTGCTTGGACAGGAACTGCAAGAAATGGCCAAGGAGAATACGATTCGCATGTTGCCTTTGCGACCGGGCCGGGGGATCGTATATGACGCTTCCATGGTACAGCTCGCCTTTAACAAACCAAGTTTTGATTTTGTGTGCGATAAGCGATATTTGCCTACCAATCGGGAGAAATTAGATACGGTCATAAGAGACATCGCTTCCTATTTTTCGCTTTCCTACGAGGATTTAAAAGAGCAACTTAAAAATTTTGAGGAAAATGAAATGCTTATCGCAGAGAATATCTCGCATGAGCAATTGATCTTAACGGAAACGCAGGAAGACAAATGGCAGGGTTGCCAATCTCAACAGAATACGATTCGTTCGTATGTAACGGACGCGGGGCTTGCGCATATTTTGGGGTATACGGCGAAGATTTCTCCGGAAGAATTAAAAAACCAAGATGGATATTTTGTTACCGATCAAATCGGAAAAACCGGAATTGAAAAATCATATGAAGCAGTCTTAAGAGGCAATCCCGGCCTGCGGTTTATCAAAAAAGACGCGAGAGGGAATATTGTGGAAGATCAAGGAGAGGTTGGGTCTGAAGCGGGGGGAAACGTGATGTTATGGGTTGATCTTGAGCTCCAGAAGAAAATGGAAGTGGAACTCAAGAAAAGCATGGAAAAGGTAGGAAGTAAAAAAGCCATTGCGATTGCAATGGATGTCAATACGGGAGGGGTGCTTGGAATGGTGAGCATTCCGTCCTTTGATAATAACATTTTTGCGCGAGGGATTACCGAGAAAGAATATCAAGAGATTATCAATAATCCGACAAGTCCCCTTTTTAATCGCGCGATCGCGGGAATGTATCCGACTGGTTCCGCGATTAAACCTCTAATGGCTTTAGGCGCGCTTGAAGAGAAAGTGATTGATCCGAATCAGAATATTTTGACGGAAGGATATCTGGAAATCCCCAATCAATACGATCCTTCCATTGTCTATCGTTTCAACGACAACAAGAATCATGGTTGGGTTGATATGCGCAAAGCATTGGCGGTATCAAGTAACGTGTATTTTTATATCATCGGCGGGGGATATAAAAATTTGAACGGATTGGGGCCTTCCCGAATTGAGCAGTATCTCTCGCTTTTTGGATGGGGTAAAAAAACCGGAATTGACTTGCCGGGCGAGAGCGACGGATTAATTCCAAATCCCGAATGGAAGCAAAGGGTAAAAAAAGAAGGATGGTGGGATGGCGATACCTATCAACTTTCGATCGGCCAGGGAAACCTGCTTGCTACTCCTCTGCAGGTGGCGTCTGCTTTCGCGGCAATCGCAAACGGAGGCACACTATACGAACCCCAGATGGTGAAAGCAGTCATTGGCAATGGGAAAAAAGTTGAAGAATATAGGCCACTCGTGGTAAAGGAAAATATAGTGAAGCGAGAGAATATTCAAGTGGTAAAAGAAGGATTGCGGCAAGCTGTTACATCGGGGTCATCCACTATTCTCAATCAGGTATCGGTTCCCGTGGCTGCCAAAACAGGAACTGCGCAAACCGGCCGCAAGGACGAGAACGGCAAAGATTATTTGTACAGCTGGGTTGCGGCATTTGCTCCTTATGACAATCCGAAAATTGTAATTACGGTAATGGTCGAAGATGCCAAAGAGGGAAGCATTGCAGTGCTTCCGGTGGCGAAAGATGTGTTGAACTGGTATTTTAGCAATAAACAATAGATTCAAAATATGAGTAAATATGTAACGAAGGAAGGGCTTGAGAAACTGAAAGAAGAACTCGAGTACCTGAAAACAACAAAACAACAAGAAATAGCGGAGCGTCTTCGACGCGCGATTTCTTATGGAGATTTGAGCGAAAATTTCGATTACGCGGACGCCAAAGAACAGCAGGCGATGTTGCAGGCGAGAGCCGCTGAACTTGAAGATGAAATCCGCGAGTCGAAAGTTGTGGGAGATCAGGAGAAATCAGGAAAGGTGCAAATCGGCTCGGCTGTGGAAGTGGAAATAAACGGCGGCAAGATGAAGTTCTATATCGTAACCGGAAATGAAGCGGATCCTTTAGTCGGGAAGATTTCTGCGGAATCTCCGATTGGTTCGGCCTTGCTGGGCAAGGAAAAAGGAGAAACAGCGGAAGCTAACTTGCCCGCGGGACCCACGAAATTCAAGATTCTCGATATTGAATAGGTGTTGTGTGATTTATCGAGAATTTGGCTTCTTTTCTTTTCCGTGAGAATGTAATACAATTGAGTGAGTAAAAGCTCACCACTCCAAGGAGGGAGTAATATGGATCTGAAGGATATTCCCTTGATCGTGTTTGGATCGCATACGTATTAGGGGTAGTTGTGGTTCAGTTCATGGCTTGGAAAATGGATCACTAGCGAATGGAGAAGAAGGATAGTTATTTGCTGCTTTTCAGATTTTTGGAAAGCAGCTTTCTTTTTGACCGGAAGGCAATAGTAGAGTAAAATCCCAATATATGGCGACATTTGAAGAGTTACAACAAGAGCGGTTTAAGAAATTAGAACGGATGCAGAAGGCCGGTATTTTGGCGTATCCCGCGCAGGCAAAAAAAACGCATTCGATTGCGCAGGTACTTGAACGGTTTGATGACTTGGCAAAAGCAGAAACAGAAATTTGTATTGTAGGAAGAATCCGGGCAATCCGCGGCCATGGAGGTTCTACCTTTTTGAATATTGAGGACGAAAGCGGAAGTATGCAGGCGTATCTGAAAAAAGATCGCGTGGGAGAACAACAGTATGATTTTTTCCTGGAGACCTTTGATATTGGAGATTTTGTTCAGCTTCGAGGAGTGTTGTTTACCACAAAAAGAGGAGAAAAGACGTTGGAAATCGCCGACCACAAGATTTTGGCAAAATCCTTACGGCCGCTTCCTGATAAATGGCATGGCTTGCAGGACGAAGAAGAGCGCTTCCGCCGTCGTTATTTAGATTTGATTTTCAATAAAGATGTTAAGGAAAAATTTGAAAAACGGGCGAAAATTATTTCGGGTGTTCGGGGGTTTTTGGATAACGAAGGGTTTGTCGAGGTGGAAACTCCAGTATTGCAAAGCATGTATGGAGGAGCTGATGCCCAGCCATTTATCACGCATATCAACGCGTTTGATTTGGATATGTATCTTCGCATCTCGTTGGAGTTGCCCTTGAAACGGTTGATCGTGGGCGGGTTTGAAAAAGTGTATGAAATGGGCCGCGTATTCCGAAACGAAGGCGTGGATCGCCAGCACAACCCGGATTTCACCATGCTGGAATTTTATTGGGCGTATGCTGACTACAAGGATTTGATGAAGCTTACCGAACGAATGTTTGAGAATTTGCTCACACAAGTATTGGGCACAATGAAATTGGAATACGAAGGCAAGGAAATTGATTTTACGCCGCCTTGGCCGCGTGTGGAGTACGGCGAATTGTTCCGCAAATATGCGGATATTGATATTCAGGCAATGAACCGAGACGCTTTGTTTGCCAAAGCAAAGAAACTTGGAGCAAAGGTGGATGAAACCTTTAGTAAAGCGCGCGTTGAAGACGCTATTTACAAAAAAGCAATCCGGCCGAATTTATGGGAACCCCAGTTTGTTATTCATCATCCTGCTGAAATGTTTCCGTTGGCAAAGACAAGAGAAGAAAATCCCGCACAAGCTGAAACTTTTCAGTTATTGGTTGCTGGTGGTTGGGAAATTGTGAAAGCATACTCTGAACAGAATGACCCTATTTTGCAGCGCAAAGCGTTTGAAGAACAAGAAAGTTTGTTCCGGAAAGGATTGGAGGATGCCCAGCGCATGGATTTGGACTTTGTAGAAGCATTGGAATATGGGATGCCCCCTACTGCCGGTTTTGGCATGGGGATTGACCGCCTTACAGCTCTACTTACAAATTCTCACTCCCTTCGGGAAGTGATCTTATTCCCGACGATGAAACCTCGGTAAAAGCAGGGAAATTGATTTTCCAAAGAAGAATGGTATAGTAAATATATGGTAAAAAAACTTGATCTTCAGCTTGCAGTAACATTTCTTCGGGAGGACAATAGGTATATTGCCTATTCTCCTGCTTTAGATTTGTCCACATCAGGTAAAACATTTGAAGAGGCGAAGCGAAGATTCAGAGAAGCTGCGCATATTTTCTTTGAGGAAACAATGGCAAATGGAACAATTACAGAAGTTTTACAAGAACTTGGATGGAAAAAAGTTCAAGCAAAATGGCAACCTCCGGTATTAATCTCTCAAGAATCTATTCCTATTTCCGTATGATATGCCGAAAATCGTTTCGATCAATTGGAAAACATTCGAAAAATTTCTCTTGTATGTAGGTTGTACCTTTGTGCGACAAAAAGGAGATCATAGAATCTATTCAAGAGATGGTTTAAAACGCCCGGTAGTAATTCCAAGGGATACGGAACTACCGGTATTTGTTATTAGAAACAATTTGCGTATTCTTGGAATTTCTCCTCAAGATTATGTAGAAATTCTTGAGAGAATTTAAGACGAAGTATATTCTTTTTATGCTAGACATTAAATTCATCAGAGAGAATCCGGAAAAAGTGAAAGTAGGGTGCAAAAAGAAGAATGCTGTATGCGACGTAGACGGTGTATTGGCATTGGATGAAAAGCGAAAAGAGGCAATGACAAAGATTGAAACGTTGCGTTCAGAGCAAAACAAGCTTGGCAAAGCCGATATTGAGAAGGCAAAGGAGTTGAAAAATCAAATTAAGGAGTTATATCCTGCGTTCAAAGACATTGACGAAAGGTTGAATGTTTTGCTTTTGCAGTTTCCGAATATGCCGTTTGACGAGGTGCCCGTGGGAAAGGATGAATCTGCGAATGTGCTGTTGAGAAAAGTAGGAGAAATCCCGCAGTTTGATTTTGAGCCAAAAGATCATATCGAAATAGGGGAGCAGTTGGATATTATTGACGTGGAACGCGGGGGGAAAGTGGCAGGTTCCCGTTTTGGATATTTGAAAGGGCCTGCCGCTTTGATGGAATTCGCACTGGTGAATTTTATTATGAAGCGTGGCGTGGAAGCAGGGTTTACTCCTATCGTGCCGCCGGTTTTTGTAAAGAAAGAAATGATGAGTGCTATGGGATATATTGATACCTCGCAAGATTTGGCTGAAAGATATTTTTTTGAGAAAGAGAATCTGTTTTTAGTTGGTACTGCGGAACAATCTGTGGGGCCTATGCATGCTAATGAAGTATTCGCAGAAAGCGATCTGCCCCGCAGATATATCGCTTTTTCTACATGTTTTAGGGAAGAAGCAGGATCGTATGGAAAAGACACCAAAGGAATTTTGCGAGTTCACCAATTTGATAAAGTGGAATTGTTTAGCTATACAACGCCGGAAAAATCGAAAGAGGAACATCGGTTTTTGATTGATTTTGAAGAACAGCTTTGGCGGGCGTTGCGAATTCCCTATCGGGTTATGCAGTTGAGCACGGGAGATATGTCGAGGCCCTCGGCTTCCACGGTGGATATTGAGGCGTGGCTTGCTGGCCAACCTGCGGAGGAAGGAAAAGGAAAAGGGCGATATCGCGAGGTGAGTTCGGCTTCCAACGTAACGGATTTTCAGGCGCGAAGATTGAACATTCGTTTTCGCAACAAGGAAAATAAAATGGAGTTTGTTCACATGCTCAACGCAACCGGCTTTCCGATCGGCCGCACGATTATCGCGATTCTGGAAAACTATCAGCAAAAAGACGGGAGCGTGCGGATTCCGGAAGTTTTACAAGAATATATGCCAATGAAAAAAATACCGGCCTAAAAGGTCGGTATTTCGCAGGATAAGAATTTCCTCTTACTTGTTGCGGTTGATGAATTTTCTTGCTTTCTGCATGAAATGCTTGCTGTTCTCAAGGGCTTGCGGCAGGAGAAGCCCGATCGCAATAAGCAGCAGGAATACTCCGAATTCCCTTACTGCAAAAGTTGCAATCAGGCATGCAAACCCGATGAGGGCGCATATTCTAATCATAAACTCCTACGGTTGGGGTAGCTCCCTGGTCTGGTGCTATGGCAGAGGTAAGGGAAGAGATAATGCATTCTCCCGAATCATTATTATTTCTTCCCTGCAAATTTTGAAGGTGCTAGTTGTACTTCCAATGGTATTGAACGTGCTGGGAAGTTGAAAGGCGACAATGTCCCCGGGGTCGTAGGTCTCAATAAACCAATGCTCCTGGTAGGCACTACAGGGCCTTAACCATGCGAGTCCGTTGGGAATATATACCCTGAAACGCACAACATTGAATTTGTCGTCGTTTATCCCGTGACTTTCGGTATACACCTCCTGAACGATGACTCCTTGGATCCAGCCAGGGAGGATTTGTTCGGTGGATTGCGCAAGGATAGCAGGAATTTTAGGGAAATCTTCCGGAGGAAGGTTTGTAACATCCGGTTTTTCGAACCATGTGAAGCAGCCGCCTGAAAGGAAAAGGAGTAGGGATGCCAACAGTGTGATCAAAGGAACATTTCTGGAATACCGACTCATAGTTTCCCCTCCACATCCAGCTTCTTTCGTGCTATGCTGGAGTATCAAGATAATACTAAATAAATGCGTAAATGTCAATATGGGAAGGTAATGTCCACACACATATGGCGGTTAAAACAGGAAATAGGGATTTCCCCATTTTTTTAAATGAATAAGTGCTGAATAATAACTTGCTGATATGCGAGAGATATTTCTTGAAATTAAAGAGCAACAGAAAGAAGATAAGATTATTTTCTATAAAGAAGCGGGGCAGGGAGTGGGATTCGTGATATTGCACGGCTGGGGGTCTTCTTCTGATCGCTGGGAAAAGATTGGTGATTTGCTTGCAGAGCAAGGATACCATGTGATTATTCCCGACTTGCCGGGCTTTGGAAAAACTGCCGCTCCAGAAAGCGTATGGGGAGTTCAAGAGTACGCGGAATTTGTAAGGAAGTTTGTTGAGCAGATTGGGTTGCAAAGATTTGTGTTGGCGGGACATTCTTTTGGCGGGCAAATCGCGGTTCAATTCGCTCATCTGTTTCCAGAGAAAACGGAAAAGCTGGTGCTGATGGGAGCTGCGGCGGTTCGGAGAAAGTTGAGCTGGAAACGAAAAGGTATTGTTGTATGCGCGAAAATAATCGGCGTCTGTTTGTATGTTATTCCCTCCGAAAAACTGCGTTTGAAGGTGAAGCAACGGCTCTCTCTGGCAATTGGAAGAAAAGATTACGCAAGAGCGCATGGCAGAATGAGAGATATCTTCCGGAAAGTTACGCAAGAAGATCTTCGGGATATTCTTGCGAAAGTAAAAACTCCCACAACGCTTATCTGGGGGGCAAAAGATCAAGCTACTCCTCTTGCGGATGGGAAACTGATGGCAGAGATAATGCCGCAAGCGGTTTTGAGGGTCATTCCGGAGGGAACGCACGCGCTCAATCTCCAGATGCCCGAGCGCCTCGCGCGGATGATGGCTGAATCTATGAAATAACTACGAATAACGAAATCATTTCGTTATTCACAGAGATAATGCCCCAGTGGATTCTTTTCACAATCTATGGAATATGGCTGGCACTTCCCGTATTCTGGTTTATAAGAACAGCAAAGATGCTGTTGTTTTGGTTATACCTTTGGCAACTGAAAGATTACCATGTCGGGAGATTTCTGGCGCATTTTTCCACTGCCAAAGGAAAGCAACTGCTCACAAGTAAACTTATCGCGGTAAAGCTCATCTTCCTTGTTTTTTTATTATTTGTGTGGGTTTCTGATTTGGAAGATGCTATGCGCGAAACATGGATTGCGGGATTTTTCGCTTTGACGATTGCCCTCTATGGCTTGGAAGGGATGAAAACTCTGGCGGATATGGCGAAGAGAAGATTGCTGCTTCCGGTATCCACAAAAAAGACTGTATTGCTTGGGCTTGTTCTTATTTTCTTTGAATTGGTATTTCTGGGCGTATTTCTTTCGCGGTTTGTTGAACATGGCGGCAACGAGGAAATGCTTTGGAATTTGGCGGTTCCTTTGGTTTTGGGATTGATTGCTTTTGATATTGCCGTTCCGTTTGCGGTTGCGGTGGTTGTGTTAGCCCTTCAGCCCTTTGCGGTAATGGCCCGCAATCGGATCATTCGAAAAGCGCACGCAAAAAGAAATTCTTTATCGCATCTGATAGTGATTGGGATTACGGGCAGTTACGGAAAAACAACTACCAAAGAAATTCTTTCGCATATTCTTTCAACAAAGTTTCAGGTGGCAAAAACTCACGAGCATCAGAATTCGGAGATTGGCGTGTCGCGAGCCGTGTTGAGCTTGACCGAGAGCGATCAGGTATTCGTATGTGAAATGGGAGCGTATAATAAAGGGGGAATCGCGTTGCTTGCAGGGATTGCAAAACCGCTCTATGCGGTGATAACGGGAGTGAACGAACAGCATTTGGCTACGTTCGGTTCCATGGAGAATTTGTTGAGTGCGGAAGGGGGAAAGGAATTAATAGCGGCTTTGCCTGAAAATGGAATGGCGGCGATCAATGGGAACAGCGCATTTATCTGGAAGGTATATCAAGAAATGAAAGAAAAGAAAAACATCAGGTGGAAGAAGGTTTTTTCCCGTCCAGATACGCAAATGCATGAGCGGGGCGTTGATCTTTGGGCCGAGAAAGTGCATGCTTGGAATGATCGGGTTACATGTGAGATTACCGAAAAAGGAGGAAAGCCGGTGCGGTTTTCGCTTCCGTTGATTGGCGCTTATCATGTGGAAAACCTTTTGCTTGCGTGTGCAGTTGCCCGAGACCTCGGAATGAGTCTGGAGGAAATAAGTAAGGCAGTGAATACACTTGGAATGGATGTAGCGGCGATGCGCCTTCTCAAGGGGGAAAACGATTGGGTGATCATTGAATCTACATATTCTGCAAATCCGGACGGGGTGATGGCGGCGTTGGAATATCTCAAGACGCTTGAATGGCAGGGAAGAGTTNNGGGAGATCAGCATCCCCATCGCTTTGTGGTAATGCCTTGTCTGNTTGAACTTGGAAGCAAAGCAAAAGAAATCCATCGGCGCATTGGCGAAGCATTGGCGCGCTCATGCGATGGCGCGATTATTACGACAAGAGATTATGTGGAGGAAATCCGGAAGGGGGCTGAAAGCGCGAATATGCATCGAACCGCTATTTTATATACCGAAAGCGGAGAAGAGATTTATAGGGAGCTTAAGAAGTTCGCAAAGCCCGGAGATGTGATTTTGCTGGAGGGAAGAGTGCCAAAGAGTTTGATGAGTTTGCTGGGGATTATATAAAAAGCGCCGCGTTGGTTTGCGGCGCCTATGCTTACCCGAATGATTATGATTATTTGCTCATTCGTCGAAGTTTTCTAGGATATGTTTTGCAAGGCATTCGCTACAACTTGCGCATTTGCCGTGAGGGCAGGTAACTGCGCAAGAAGAACCCTTAATAGGGATAGCAATGCTTGGGCTTGGATGAGATCGAGTATGAGAATCTTCAGGGTGGGCTTTTTCTGGTATAAGGTACAATTGGAGCATTACGTGCCCTCCTTTAAGGAAAGTATTTCTAGTATAACTGGACTTTTTATGATTTTCAATTCTTTTTCTATATTATTGCGGCCTATTTCCATATCTTTATCTCCAAATACCGAATCAGACGATACATGGTTGGCGTTTCGATTGCTTGTTCAGCCATGGAAATGGAAAACAGGAAGAGCGATTAAACATTTGGAAGAAAGTTTTCGTGTCTATCAAAAAGCGGATTATGCGATTTCTTTCAATAGCGGGCGTTCCGCTTTATTGGCGATTTTGAAATCTTTGGAGTTCGCGCAGAACGATCAAGTGTTTGTGCAGGCGTTTACGTGCAACGCAGTGCCGAATCCCGTGATGTGGGCGGGATTAACTCCTGTGTATGTGGATTGCCGCGAAGACGACTTCAATATGAACGAAGAGGATTTGGAGCGCAAAATTGAAGCAAGTCGACACGCGGGCAAAAATCCGCGCGCCGTTATTGCGCAGCATACCTTTGGAATTCCCGCGAATCTTGATGCGCTAGCTACAGTGTGCAAGAAACACAATCTAATCTTGATTGAAGACTGCGCGCATGCGCTGGGAGCGAAATATAAGGGAAACCTTGTGGGAACATTTGGGGAAGCCGCGTTTTTTAGTTTTTCTCGCGATAAGGTTATTTCTTCGGTGTATGGCGGAATGGCAACAACCAATAACGCGCTTTTGGCAAAAAAAATAAGAGCGTTTCAGCAGAAAGCGGGTTTGCCGTCTCTTTTATGGATTGCCCAGCAGTTACTGCATCCGGTGGCGATGAATTGGAAGATTTTGCCTTTGTACAAGTTTCCCGGGAAATATCTGCTGGAGATTGCTCAACGTTTGCATTTGTTATCGAAAGCGGTGCATTGGAAAGAGAAACAAGGCATGAAGCCGGGCTATTTCCCCAAAAGTTTGCCAAACGCGCTCGCTTTGCTCGCAGCTTATCAATTCACAAAATTGGAACGATTCAACGCGCATCGCAGGGAAATAGCCAAAATGTATCAGGAATCCTTGAGAGATCAAAAACTTATTCTTCCGGCAGAGTCAGGCGAACGTTCTGCGATTTATCTGCGGTATCCTGTGGGATACGCAAAAGCGCATTCTCTTATTCGTCATGCATGGAAAAAAAATCTTTTGCTTGGCGATTGGTACACTACGCCGATTGCGCCTTCAGATACAAGAGCGGAAAAGGTACAATATATGCGGGGAAGTTGTCCGGTGGCCGAAAAATTAGCCGGCAGGACATTTAATTTGCCGACGCATATTCGTATAACACCAAACGAAGTGAAAAAGATTATTGCATTTCTCAAACAGGAAATCGCAGAGAATGATGACCGTACAAATTATTGAAGACAAAAAGATATGGGAGGACTTTCTTGCAGATGTGCGGGATAAAACATTCCTGCAGTCTTGGAATTGGGGAGAAGTTGAACAGCGTATGGGAAATAAAATCTGGAGGTTGGGAGTGTTACAAAATAATCAGATCGTGTGCGTTGCTTTGGTTGTCAAAATCCGGGCGAGACGAGGAACGTTTTTATTGGTTCGGCACGCGCCGGTTCTGAAGATTTCAGATTCCGAGCTTCGAGATTTCCCAAAAGAAATCTTCATGGTTTTGATTTCGGAATTGAAAGCCATTGCGCAGAAAGAAAAAGCGGCGTTTATAAGGGTAGCCCCGCTTTTGGAAAAAAATGAGAAACACCTGAAAATGCTCAAGGAATTGGGATTTCGAAACGCTCCGATGCATGCGAACGCGTATGATGCCACATGGAAATTGGACATTACTCCTCCCGCAGATGAGTTACTCAAACAGATGCGCAAAACGACGCGGTATCTCATTAAACAGGCAGGAAAAAACCAGGAGATTGTAATTGAAAAAAGCGATCGGGTTGAGGATATCGCAATGTTTAACGCATTAACCAGAGAGGTTGCAGCCCGTCAGAAATTTGTGCCGTTCGCAGGTACATTTACCAAAAACGAATTTGAAACATTCGCGAATGACGGCCAAGCTCTTTTATTCCTTGGGAGATACAAAGGAAATCTTGCGTGCGCCGCGCTTGTGATCTTTTGGTCGGGGATTGCTTTTTATCATCAGGCGGCTTCCCGTTCTGAATACGCCAAGCTTTCGATCCCTTATCTTCTCCAATGGGAAGCGATCTGCGAAGCAAAGCGCCGGGGATGCCGGCTCTATGATTTTTGGGGATATGTGGATACGAAACAGTATCCCAATCATCCGTGGGCAGGACCTACGAAATTTAAAATGGGATTTGGCGGGCAAGCGTCCGAATACGTCAAAACGCAGGACTTTGCTTTGTCATTGCAATACTGGGCGCTTGCACTTTTTGAAGCGTTAAGAAAGATAAAACGCCGCTTGTAACCTATGGCGCGAAAAAGGTATATCAAATCAAAAAAGGCAAAACCAAAACATGCGCTGCTCAAGAAAATCGCAAGAAGCAAAGTTTTTTTAATCGCGGCAAGCGCATTGGGTATCGCAATTCTGTTGATAGGTTTTTTTGCATTTTCTCCGATTTTTCAAATACAGAACATTCATATTGACGGAGCTCAATCCGTATTGTCCGACGACTTATTGCGCATAGCTCAACAAAAGATCGGGCGGTCGTTTGGCGCGATGCAGATAAATAATATCTTTTGGGCGGATTTGTCTTCTGTGGCTCATGCGATGGCACTTTCAAATCCAAAGATTGCGTCTGTAGCAATATCGAGAAAATTGCCTCACTCACTTTCCATTCAGGTGGTAGAGCGATATCCTGCGGGTATTTGGTGTCGCCAGGATGGACAATGTTTTTTCTTGGATACCGAAGGTATTGCGTATGAAAACACCGAACGCGATGTTGGGCGGCTTATTGTCGAGGATGCGGACGAAGCTCTTCCCGTGCGTTTGGGAGCGCAAGCAATTGCAAAAGATCGGTTAGACATACTGTTGATTGTGTATCGCCAGTTGCAGCAAGTCTTTGTTTTGCATGAAGAGCATTTGGGTATTGAAAAGATTGTCCTGAAAAACAGCTCCAAAGGGGATATTCATACCACGGAAGGGTGGAGCGTATATATGGATTTGTACGAGAAAGTGGATTGGCAGATTGAAAAATTAGTGCTTGTGTTAAAAGAGCAAATTCCGCAAAAAAAACGCTCACAGCTTGAATATATTGATCTTCGCTTTGGAGATCAGGCGTATGTGAAATACAAATAGAATTTCAAACAAAGAGAATACCGCTTGGATCCAAGCGGTATTCTCTTTGTTTGATGACGTGGATGATAAGTTTTACGGGGTGGCAAGTTGATGATCTGAAAGCCCTTCGGCATGGAGTTGCTGAATTTGCGCGGAGGAAAGCGCACGGTTGTAGATACGAACCCCGTCAATAGAGCCATCAAAATATCGATATAATCCACCTGGCTGTGCATTGTACGCTCTTGCTCCAATAATAGCTTTATCTGGCGGATCTCCTCCATATGTCTCAGCAGAAATACCGGTTTTGTCTAAGACTTCGTTTATATACGTTGTCCAAGTTGAACCGTTTTGAACATATGCCACATAATACCATTTGCCAGTTTGCAGAACTGTGTTGCCTTCATTTGGCCCGAGTGTTGGCGTATACTGATCAAAACTTAAATTTCCACCTACTATTGCCAAATAATTTCTCGTGTGGCCTGCGACAGAACCAAATTCCCCATAGATAGAGCTTCCCGCTACATCATCTAAATTGATCCATGCTGTAATGGTAAAAGTCGTTCGCGTCCCAATGATATCGGTAGAAGGCAAACTAATATACTGACTCGTCCCATTAAAACTATACGCTTTTCCTGCTTGTCCATTGCGGTCGGCCGCAGCCGTGGGACTATGTCCTGTTAATACCCCATTGTTCTTCAATCCCGAAGTATCGTTTGCCGTGCCCGCGGCCGCGTCATCAAAATCCCATATCCCCACTGCATCCGCCGCAAGCGCGTGATGTACTTGGCTTGCAAAACTCTCAATCTTTGCCTGTTTTGCCCGATCCTGCGAACTTGAAAGAGAAACAGTAACAATGGAAGCAAGCAATCCAATGATTGCGATAACCACGAGGAGTTCAATGAGGGTGAATCCTTTTCTCATAATTGTTTAGTATATCATGGCAAAAAAAAGATGAATAGACAATTTGGGGAAAACTCGCTACAATCAAAGCGAATCATGTCAACATACGACTCATCTAAAATTGAAAAGAAGTGGCAAAAGAAATGGGAAGAAAAAGGGATGCATCAGGCGCAGGAAAAATCTGATAAACAAAAACTCTATGTGCTTGATATGTTCCCTTATCCTTCGGGCTCCGGGCTTCACGTGGGGCATGTAGAAGGATACACGGCAACGGATATTTACAGCCGCTTTAAGCGTATGCAGGGGTACAATGTCCTGCATCCCATGGGTTGGGATGCGTTTGGTTTACCGGCAGAAAATTACGCGATTAAAACAGGTGTTCCCCCGAAAGAAACTACGGAAAACGCGATTAAAACATTTACCAAGCAAATTAAATCGCTTGGGCTTTCGTATGATTGGAGCCGCGAGATTGGAACCCATACCCCGGAATACTACAAGTGGACGCAGTGGTTTTTTTTGCTTCTCTATAAAAATGGTTTCGCGTACAAGGCCAAAGCAAATGTGAACTGGTGCGATTCTTGCAAAACCGTGCTTGCAAACGAACAAGTAATAAATGGTAAATGCGAGCGATGCTCAACACAAGTTGTCCAAAAAGAATTGGAGCAATGGTTTTTTAAGATCACTGATTTTGCGGAGGATTTGATAAACGATTTGGATAAAGTGGATTGGCCGGCTTCCACGAAGCTGAATCAGAGGAATTGGATCGGCAAAAAAGAAGGGATTGATATTGCGTATGAGATTGAAGGGTTCGATGAAAAAGTTGTATGTTTTACAACACGACCGGATACAAACTTTGGCGCAACCTTTATTGTTCTTGGAGCAGAGCATCCGCTTGTTGAAAAAATTACGATACCAAAATATCAAAACGAAGTCCAATTGTATGTAGAAAAAACGCTTGGGCAAACCGAAGAAGATCGTATCGCTCAAGGGCGAGTGAAAACAGGAGCATTTACGGGGAGATATGCAATCAACAATTTAAACGGGAAGAAATTACCGATTTGGGTTAGTGACTTTGTGCTTGGATATATTGGAACAGGAGCGGTTGTTGGTGTGCCTGGGCATGACATGCGCGACTTTGAATTTGCATCGGCATTTGGCATTCCCGTGGAACGGGTCGTAATCGCGTCCGATGGAGACGCTTCTTCGATTACGCGCGTGGAACAAGTACAAGAAGGAGAAGGGAAAATGGTGAATTCAGAATTTCTTGACGGTATGGAGATTCATAAGGCGAAAGGAAAAATGATGGATTACTTGGAAGAAAAGGGATGGGGTAAGAGAGTAACGACCTATCATCTGCGCGACTGGCTTGTTTCGCGCCAAAGATATTGGGGAGCTCCTATCCCAATTGTCTATGACCCCGAAGGCAATGCGCATGCAATTCCGGAAGAACATTTACCGTGGCTTCTACCGACTGATGTGGAATTTCGCCCAACGGGAACCTCTCCGTTAGCTGAATCGAAAGAACTCCATGAACGCACGGAAAAGATTTTTGGCAAAGGATGGAAGCCAGAGGTGGATACCATGGATACTTTTGTGTGTTCTTCATGGTATTATTTCCGTTTTGCGGATCCACAAAACACGAATGAATTTGCGAACAAACAAGCCATTGAACAATGGCTTCCTGTTGATATGTACATGGGCGGAGCTGAACATACCGTATTGCATTTGATGTACGCCCGATTTTTCACAAAAGCGCTGAAAAAGTTCGGGTATGTGAATTTTGACGAGCCGTTTTTGAAACTCCGCCACCAGGGAATTATCTTGGGAGAAGACGGACATAAGATGTCCAAATCTAAAGGAAATGTGATAAACCCCGACGATATTATTTCACAATTCGGCGCAGATACGTTGCGGATGTTTGAGATGTTTTTAGGTCCGATTGGCGACATGAAACCGTGGAGTTCCAAGAACATTATCGGAGTTCGCAGGTTTTTGGATCGCGTATGGGATTATAGCCAAGCGTGGGTAAAAGCAAGAGAAAAACAAGCAGATGCGCAGGTTATAAGCAAACTTCATCAAACCGTGAAAAAAGTTACCGAACACCTTGAAGAATTGCGTTTTAATACGGCAATCTCTTCGATGATGGAGTTGGTGAACGCGTTGCGCAAGACTTCTCAATTTGGTGAGCCCCAATTTATCTATCTTTCTCCAGACGAGATGAATATGTTTGTGCGGCTTTTAGCTCCGTTTGTTCCTCATCTGGCAGAGGAGCTGTGGGAACAAACTGGAAATGCGGGAAGCGTGCATGAACAACCCTGGCCTTCTTGGGACAAGACGTTTTTGCAATCAGACACGTTGCAGATTGTGGCGCAGGTAAACGGGAAAGTGAGAGATACGCTTGAAGTTCCTGCAAATTCGAATAAAGAGCAAATGCAAACTTTGGTTCTCCGAAGCGAGAAAGTTCAAAAGTGGCTCCAAGGCAAAACGCCCAAAACTGTGATCGTGATACCGGGTAAGTTAGTGAACGTTGTGGTGTAGAAAAATTTGAGATTTTTGATTTTGTTTATTTTGCACAACTTATACGAATCTTTCGTTTTACTTGTTTTTGTGCTAAAAGATAGGATATGTGCGGAATTTTAGCTTATATCGGCGACAAAGAGGCCGTGCCATTGATAATGGACGGCTTAAAGCGGGAAAGCTATCGGGGATACGACTCAAGCGGACTAGCTGTGTTTGATGGCAAAGACATAAAAGTTGTGAAAGCCGTTGGGAAGCTTGAGGAACTCGAAAAGAAACTTACCCAGATTTCTCTGCCGGGAACTCTTGGCATTGGCCATAGCCGATGGGCAACGCATGGAGGAGTAACAGAAGCGAACTGTCATCCGCATACAGATTGCAAAGAAGAAATCTACGTTGCCCATAACGGCATTATTGAAAACTATCAGGAACTCAAAAAAAAGCTTTTAGAAGAAGGGCATCTGTTTGGGTCCCAAACAGATACGGAAGTTTTGCCTCATTTGATGGAAAAGTTTTTCCAGGGGAATTTGGAGGATGCGGTCCGCAATGCTCTTCAATATGTGAAGGGAACATACGGAATGGTTGCCATCTCCAAGAAAGATCCGGAAAAAATTGTTGCCGCTCGTCTCTCGAGTCCCATTGTCATTTCAATAAATGGCAACGGCGGATTTGTTTCGTCAGACCCGGCTGCATTGGTGATACATTCCCACAAAATGATTTTCTTGGATGACGAGGAAATTGCTGTTGTTACGAAGAACGGATTGGAGGTAAGAGATATTCAGAATAACAAAAAAGAAAAACAAATAACGGAATTAGACTGGGATGTTCAGGAAGCGCAAAAGGGCGGGTATGAGCATTTCATGCTCAAAGAAATCATGGAACAACCCGAAAGCATTGAGAATACCATGCGAGGGCGTGTGATCGCGGAAGAAGGATTAGCTCGCTTGGGAGGATTGGACGAGAAGGAAAAAGCTCTTCGGGAAATCGAGCGCATGAATATCATCGCGTGCGGCACGGCTTACTACGCTGGCATGGTGGGAGAGTATATGCTTGAAGAATACGCGGGGATTCCCGTGGATGCCGATATTGCTTCGGAGTTCCGCTATCGCAAACCGATTTTGGACGCAAAGACCGCGTCATTGTTTGTTTCTCAATCTGGCGAAACGGCTGATACCTTTGGAGCTTTGCGGGAAGTGAAGCAGAAAGGAGGACTTGCTCTGGGGATTATTAATGTGGTGGGGTCTTCCATTGCCAGAGAAATTGACGCGGGCGTGTATAACCACGCGGGGCCGGAAATTGGAGTCGCTTCCACGAAGGCGTTTACTTCTCAAATGACATCCTTGGCATTGCTCACGTTGTATTTGGGAAGGCAGCGCGAGATGTCTTTGGTTACGGGAAAGAAAATCGCAGGCGAGCTTTTGGCCTTGTCTGCATTGGCGCGCAAAGTTTTGAGTCAAGCGTCAATGGTGGAGCAAATCGCTCACACCTACAAAGACGCGGAGAACTTTTTATACATAGGAAGAAAATATAATTATCCGATTGCGCTGGAAGGCGCTTTGAAACTCAAAGAGGTTTCGTATGTGCACGCGGAAGGATACGGCGCGGGCGAAATGAAACACGGCCCCATTGCTTTGATTGATGAAGAATTTCCCACGATGGCGATTTGTCTATCAGACAGTGTGTACGACAAAATGATTTCAAATGTTCAGGAAATCCGGGCGAGAAAGGGGAAGGTGATCGCGATCGCGACCGAGGGAAATGATGAAATCAAAGAGGTCGCGGACGATGTTATTTATATTCCAAAAGTAGCGGAAATGCTTTCTCCCATACTGGCGGTGATTCCTCTGCAATTATTTGCGTATTATATGGCGGTTTCCCGAGGATATGATCCAGATAAGCCGCGCAACTTGGCAAAATCTGTTACCGTTGAATAATTATGAAACGACAAAAGCGCATCGTGGTTATAGGCGGGGGAACTGGAACGTATACGGTATTGAGCGGACTGAAAAAACACCGAGTCTATTTGACTGCGGTGGTTGCGATGGCAGATGACGGCGGTTCCACGCGGGTATTGCGGGAGGAATTTGGCGTTCTTCCGCCAGGATCGGTGCGGCCGGCGATGGTTGCGTTGTCTTCTGCGGAAAAATCGCTCGCGGATTTATTCAACTATCGCTTTGAAGGAAACAATGGATTGAGCGGGCATAATTTTGGAAATCTCTTTATCACCGCGCTTACCAAACAATTGGGAAGTTTTGAAAAAGCAATTGAAGAAGCGGGAAAGATTTTGGATATGAAAGGCGAAGTGATCCCTTCAACGCTGGACAACTGCACGCTTGTGGCGCGTTTGGAAAATGGACAGATTATTCGCGGCGAAACAAATATTGATGTGCCCCAGCATGACGGGTCTTTGCGCATTCAAGAGGTTTGGCTTGAACATGACTGCAAAGCAAATGGAAAAGCGGTTGAGGCAATTGAGAAAGCCGATATGATTGTAATCGGTCCCGGGGATTTATTCACGAGCATTTTACCCAACATACTGCTCAAGCCGATCGCGGAAGCAATACGCAAGAGCAAGGGAAAGAAGGTGTTCATATGTAATCTGATGACGAAGTTTGGAGAAACGAACAATTTTACCGCGTTTGATTTCGCGAAGACTCTGGAACAATATATGGGGCAGGGAGTGTTAACGCATATTATCGTGAATAAGAAGCGGCCTTCTCCCGCGAGAATTAAGAAATACGAAAAGGAACAAGCAGAGGTTGTCGAATACGACGTGAAAGCATTGAAGGCGAAAAAACTGAAAGTCGTGGAAGCGGATCTTGTGCGGCCGGTTGGTTTTATACGCCACGATTCCGATACATTAGCCACTATCTTATGCAAGCTGTAATTATTGCGGCCGGTGAATCCTCGAGATTTTGGCCGCTTAATAATAAACATAAATCCCAATTTTCTCTGCTCGGCCGGCCGATTTTGTATTGGACGCTGAAAGGGCTGGCCGAGAATGGCGTGAAAGATATTGTTATCGTGCAGAGCGCGAAATCTTCTCTTTCGGAGATGATGAAGAAAGAAAACGATTTGAATATCAAGTTGCGCTTTGTTGTTCAGAAAGAACCTTTGGGAACGGGCAATGCTCTCTGGCAAACGAGGGAGTTGATGAAGGGATCATTTCTTGTAGTATGGCCCAACAAGGTGAATTCCGGAACATTGGTAAAGCAAGTCAAAGAGGCAGCGGAGAAAGAACACGCGGATGTGGTTTTGGTAGGAGCTTCCTCGGCAGAGGTTGCTGACTATGGAGTTATCCGCTTTGATGGAAATGGCAAACCAGTTGAGATTATTGAAAATCCAAGCAAGGGAGAAGAGCCGTCGAACACGAGACTGTTGGGTTTGAGATATATTACTCCCGATTTCTTCACATATTACGAACAATTAGGGGCTCACCACGAAGCTGATTATGTGGATGCGACCAACCAGATGATCAAGGAAAAGAGAACAGCTCTTGTGCAAACCAACCATGAAGAGCCCACGCTCAAGTATCCTTGGGATGCGTTTCCTCTCTTGGGCGCGTTGATGAATTCCTCAAATTTTGCAAACTCCATTGATAAAACTGCTAAGATCGGGAAAAATGTTGTAATCGAAGGAAAAGTAATGATCGGCAGGAATGCGGTCATTAAAGACGGAACTATGTTGCNCGGGCCGATATACATTGGAGACAATTGCGAGATTGGCTACCATAACGTATTGCGCGGGCCACTAANCATGGAACATGACGTGAAGACCGGCGCGTTCATGGAGCTGAAGCATTCGATTATTCAACAAGGAACACATTTTCATTCAGGGTATGCGGGCGACTCGATCATTGGAGAACGTTGCAGATTCGCCGCCGGGTTTATAACTGCAAACCGCAGATTTGACCGACAACCCGTCCGGACAATCGTGAAAGGAGTAAAGACCGAGACGCGGTTAGAAGCGTTTGGAATTGTTGTCGGGAATGGAAGCATATTTGGTATTCTTGCGAGCTCTATGCCCGGAGTAATGGTTGGATCCGGATGTCAGATCGGGCCGGGGGTAATGCTTTCAAAAAATGTTGCCGATGGAGAGGGCTTGATGAAAAAGGAATAATAAGATAGAGTAAACGCAGGAAGAAATTTTCTGCTCTTTCCAGCACCCCTGATTGGCTCTGGTGGTTCTCCCCCGACCTCCTAGCGCCCAATCAGGGGTATTTTTTTAATCAATGACGAGATTTGTTGTTCGTAGTATGATGGCGCTATGAAGCGTTTGGCTTTAACCGAGGAGAATGAAGCGAAAGTGGCGCAGGAAGTAATCGAATTGCTCGATCAAGGGTTTGTGTTTGTTTGCCCTACAGATACGGTGTATGGGCTGGTGGCGGATGCGACCAACCCAAAAGCGGTTGAGAAAATTTTTCAGATGAAAGGAAGAGCAAGCGATAAACCGATTTCTGTTTTTGTGGCAGATATGGTGTCAGCAAAGAAGCTTGCCCGGGTGAATGCAAGGCAAGAAGCGTATATGGAAAATGTCTGGCCCGGAAAATTCACGGTAATTGTAGAAAGCAAGCATATCTTATCTGAAGGATTTGAAAAAGACGGGAAGATTGGCTTGCGTATTCCTGATTCTCGGTTTCTTGGTCTGCTTTTGAGGGAATATGGCAAGCCGTTAACGGGAACTTCGGCGAATATCTCGGGTATGCCTTCTTGTTCAGAATCCCAGGAAGTAATGAAGCAGTTCGAGAATCAAGCACTGTCGCCAGACGCGCTTATTGACGGGGGAGTATTGCCTATCTCGAAGGAATCAACTGTCGTGGATATCACGGGAAATGCGCCGAAAATCGTAAGAGCATAATATAAATACTTTTTGGACGACATGGTATAGCTTTTTCTTATAATTCAAAAAAGTAAGAAGTCGTAACGCGGTATGTTCTCTATGAAAACGCTTTCTGGAACTGATAAGCAAATCGCAGAACTTATAGCGCAAGAGCAAAAAAGGCAAGTTGGCACAATTGATTTAATCGCTTCTGAAAACTATCCATCTCGCGCGGTGAGAGAGGCAATGGGTTCCATATTTGGAGCAAAGTATTCAGAAGGCAGGCCGTTCCGCAGATATTATGCTGGAATGGAGTTTGTGGATACGTTGGAAACATTGGTGGAAAACCGCGTGCGCAAGGCGTTTGGTATTGACGAAACGTGGGCAGTGAATGTTCAGCCGTATTCGGGAAGCCCGGCCAATTATGCGGTGGAACGAGGGCTTTTGCAGCCGGGGGACAAAATCCTTTCGATGGATTTAAGCCACGGAGGACATCTTACGCATGGCTCGCCCGTAAGTTTGAGCGGGATTGATTTTAAGATTGCGCACTATATGGTGGATAAAACAACCTATCGGCTGAACTATGAAGAGATTGCGAAGCTTGCGCGTAAAGAAAAGCCGAGGATGATTATTACCGGATACAGCGCTTACCCTCGCGTGATTGATTTTGAACAATTCGCAAGCATCGCAAAAGAAGTTGGCGCGTATCTCATGGCTGATATCGCGCATATCGCAGGGTTAATTGTAGGGAAAGCTCATCCGTCTCCGTTTCCTCATGCGGACGTGGTTACCACAACAACGCATAAAACGTTGCGCGGGCCGAGAGGTGCGGTGATTATTTGCCGGGAAGAATTACGGAAACAAATTTTCATGAAAGTTTTTCCCGGCTTGCAGGGCGGGCCGCATAACGAAACAATCGCGGCATTGGGAGTGGCTCTCAAAGAGGCAATGTCTCCGGCTTTTGGCAGATATGCCAGGCAAATCGTGAAGAACGCGCAAGCTTTGGCGAAAGCTCTGCAGAACTATGGGTTTGAAGTGCTTTCCGGCGGAACCGATAATCATTTGCTGCTCATTGACGTGAGCAAGCGCGGCATTGCCGGAAAGGAAGCCCAAGAATTATTGGAAGCTGCGGGTATTGTCTTGAATCGCAACGCTATCCCGTTCGATGAACGCCCGGTGTTTAATCCTTCGGGGTTGCGCATGGGAACGCCGGCTGTTACGACACGCGGCATGAAGGAAAAAGAGATGAAACAAATCGCCAACTGGATTGATCTGGTACTGGGAGAACCAGCGCGCGCAGCTCAAGTAAAAAAAGAAGTCGCCACTTTCTGTCGCAAATTTCCCTTGCCCTAGTATGTTTTTCAAACAACAACAATCTTCGATGCTGAAGGGAGATGAAATCGCGCAGGAAAGATTGAATAAATTGCGCGGGCATATTACAGGAAAGGAGTTATCTCTTAGCGTGGTGAAGGTGGGTGATCATAAGGTTTCTTCTTCGTATATTCGCAAAAAACAGGAGGCAGCTGATTTTATCGGTGTCCGATTTGATGTGCGCCAATTCCCCGATTCAATTTCCCAGTTTAGTCTTATCAACGAGATTCGCGCAATCATTGAGTCAGAGGTAAACGCATGCATTGTCCAGCTTCCCTTGCCCACGGCAATACGCAGTCAGGATGTGCTTGATGCGATTTCTGTTGAAAAGGACGCGGATTTGCTTTCATCTGGCGCTTTTGGAAAATTCGCGTTAGGAACATCAAAGATTTTGCCGCCCACGGTAAAAGCTGTTTCCATCGCTCTGGAGAAAGCGGGAGTTCAACTCAAAGGAACTCGGATTGCGCTTGTGGGAACAGGACGGCTTGTAGGACTTCCTCTTGCTGTATGGTTGATGCGTGAGGGGGCAACCGTTCTGACGGCAAATGAATATACGGAGAACGTAACTGAAATCACCAAATCCGCGAATGTCGTCATATCGGGAGTGGGCAAACCAAATCTTATCAATCCTTCGATGGTAACAAACGGAGTGGTGTTAATTGATGCTGGCACGAGCGTGGAACAAGGTCAGGCGCGAGGAGATATTGACCCACGGGCATTCAAAAAGGCGGCTTTCTATTCTCCTGTTCCTGGAGGAATAGGTCCGCTTACGGTTGCGTGTCTTTTGGAAAACGTTGTTGAACTTGCAAAAAGATAAGGCGTATCGGCGGCAGGATATGTAGATGGGGAAAAAATGAAATGTTGGAGTCAAAAAATTACGCGTGGTACAATTCGTGGTGAAAGGAGATGTTTTGCCCAGCACGCGTCTTGAGCCAGAGTTGCAATCTCAAGGAGAGCAGACAGAAGGGGTGTTCCGGCGCGAAATTCAGCAGGACAGAAGCAATATATGATTTTATCGCTCCGATTATCATTCAGACGAGCCTGGCGCGGAATCTGGGCGGGCCGATCGGATATTCGCGCGTGGCGCTTTCTACCGAAAAAATTCAGGAGCGTCAACAACAGCTTGTGCTCTTGTACGCATGGAGCAGCATTCTGGTGTTCTTGCTTGCGGGCGTGGTTCTCATTTACCTGACAAGAAGATTGACCAAGTCCATTGATGCCTTGATGTCTGGAGTTCAACGCATTACGAAAGGAGACTTGCAAACGCCCATCAAGATTGCTTCGGCAGATGAAATGGGTCAGTTGGCCGCGGCGTTTAACCGCATGATGTTAAATTTGCATGAGGTTCGCGAACGGGATCGCGCGATTTCTCAAATGAAGTCAGAGTTTTTGACCATTACCGTCACCAATTACGCACTCGATACCATAAGCGGTGTTCTAAAGGAGGTTGCGGTATTGGCGGAAAAGAAAAATCTTCACATTGAGCTGCACGCGCCCAAAGAAGGTATCCCTTTACTGTTGATGGATACGGAGAAATTGCGTCTTGCGTTCAGCAATCTTGTGGATAACTCTATTCGGTACACTCTCCCCGGAGGGAAAATTACCGTAAGCGTGGAACAATAGCAGCGTAGTATTTTGGCGCAAGTGGCAGATACCGGCATTGGCATACCCAAAGAACAGCATCCCCGAATGTTCACGAAGTTCTTCCGTGCCGCAAACGCGATTCGTCTGGAAACAGACGGAAGCGGGTTGGGGCTTTTCATCGCAAAAAATATTATCGAAAAGCACGGAGGAAAAATCTGGATTGAATCTGAAGAGGGTAAGGGTACGACGGTATTGTTTACTTTGCCTCTGCAGGGGGAAATAAATCTTTTGCGGGAATAAGATGGAAAAAATTTGCCCCCACCACTGAAGAGTGGTGGGGGCTTTGGATGAGGGGGAAATGGGAAGTGGCTACTTCACGTCTTTAATTTCAGGAGCACCAATCCAAACAGATCTGGTGGCTTGGACGAAGGCCTGGAAATGAGGCGTTTCCATATGGCGATCGAGGGCCTCTTGGTCACGCCACTCCTCATCCACAATGAGGATGTTGCCCTCACGACGAGGTATGTAACGTATGCACCCCTCTTCTTCCCTTGAAGGAATGGCGAGGTTTTTCAATGCCTCCTCCGCCATCTTCGCGGACTCTTGCTGAACTGTGATACGGGCTTGGATCTTCTTGGTTGCCATAAACCCTCCCTAATAAAAAATGCTCCATCGTGAAGCATTTTTAACCTACACTAAAATTAGTTTCATGTCAATAAGTTCGGGGTTGGAGGATTGCGCCCAAATGCTTTGAATGCTACTGTGAGAAGCAACGATGGAGGGCAATATCCTCATAAAAAACGGCAAAGAAAAAAACCTCGAACTCAAATTTAGCTCGATTGCCGAGCTTTTGCGTTCACATGCCAGCCGCTTTGATTGCCGGGATGCGTTAATCTCCGTAGATGTGGATACCAAAGAGGAGTACGCGCTTTGCTACTCTGAAATTGAAAAACTTGCCTATCAGACGGCAAACTTTCTTTATAAGCAAGGTGTTGCCAAAGGAGACCGCGTGGCATTTGCTTTTCACAACACCGCTCTTATCTGTATCCTTGAATTATCGTGCGGATTGTTGGGAGCCGCGAGCGTTCCCTTGGATGTGAAGCGAGACGCCAAGGAGCGCAAGATTTTCAAACTTCAGGATTCTCAAGCAAAAATGGTGATTGCGCGGATTGAGGACGAAGCAATTGCGCAAGAGTTCTATGAAATTGCAAACGCGCATCCTCTGTGTAGGCAAACTCTTGTGAAAAATGACCAAGAATTTTTTGAGAAGGTTCAACAATTTCCAGAGAAAGCGCAATTTCAAGGCGCCCATTCTGCCGAACAAGAATATATTCTTTTGTATACGTCAGGCACAACCGCAAATCCCAAAGGCGTTCCTTTGTCATTACGCGCGTGCATGGCAAATGCGCAAGGAATTGCGCAATGGCAAAACATGGACGAGAAAGATCGTTTCTTGATTGTATTGCCTTTGCATCATATCAACTCAACCACCATGTCTTTGGCAACATTGGTTATGGGTGGGACAATTATTTTGATGTCGCGTTATTCTGCCTCCCAGTTTTGGGGTATAGCCGCAAAGGAACAAGCAACCCTCACAAGTGTGGTGCCGACTATTCTTCATGATTTGCTTGCTCGCAAAGATGAGTTCCTTGCAAAAAATTTGTTACTTTCTTTCAAGCGCATCTTAGTTGGTTCTGCTCCCGTGTTGCCCGAAGAAACCTTGCGTTTCATGGAATGCTTCAGCGTAGATGTGGTGCAGGGATATGGCCAGACCGAAACCGCGTTGCGGGTAACAGGAGTTCCGGCGGATTTGCCGCGCGATTTCTATCTTGAGCTTGTAAGGACAAATAGCATCGGAAAAGAATTGGCATGGTGCAATGTCGCGATTCTCAAAGAAGACGGCTCTATGGCAGGAGAGAATGAAGAAGGCGAAATTTGCATCAGAGGGCCGGTGTTGGGAGAAGGATATTTGAACAGCCAAGAAGAGACTGCCGCGGCGTTCCGTAAGGGCTGGTTTCATTCCGGAGATTTGGGGTTTTGGAAGCAAGTCAACGAAGAGCAGTATTTTTTCATCAAAGGACGCATCAAAGAAATCATCATCAAAGGAGGCGTGAACATATCCCCTTCCGCAGTGGAGGACGCGCTTTTGAAAAACTTTGATGAATTGGACGAGGTCGCGGTAATCGGTTTTGAAGACAGCCGCATGGGAGAAGAGATCGCCGCGGTGGCAACGGTTCAAAAGAGCGTATCGCAAGAAAGAGCAAAGGAGCTGGAAATACAGATTGTGCGGCTCGGCCTTGAGGGCAAGATCGAGGGATTGTCTCGTTATGAATCTCCGGTGAAGGCGTTGATTGTTAAAGAAAATTTGCCCAAAACTTCCACCGGAAAAATTCAGCGCGTAAAGGTAAAAGAAATGGTAAAAGATGCGCTTGCTGTTGAAAAATCTTCTCACCCCTATTGCCGGCTTATTCTTCCTGCCGAAGATAGCATGCTTAAAGAGGCAGTAAGCATCAACAACGAACGGTGGAGTATTCCTTCGAGCTTTGACGAATTTCGGCAACGGAGCAAAAATGGGTATTTGGTAGGTGTGTTTGATGAACAAGGAGTTCTGCAGGGGTCCATCAGTTGTTTGCAGGCAACCAAGAAAGATTTGATGAACTGGAAAACATGGAATGAGGCGACTGCGAATGGAACGCTTTCGACGAGTAATCCTGCGGGAGATATCTTGCTTTGCGCGGCGATTTCGGTGCGAGCAGGAGCGCTTTCTCAATCAGAGCAAACATTGGCGCATACGGCAGACGCAATTTTGGAAAAGCGGTTTGGAGTCGGGCAAGAGGGAGAGGAACAATTACAAAAATTTGCCGCCGATAGTATTGAAGAGTATGCCAAATCGAATTTGGATAATGTTCTGCGTTTTCACAGGAAAGCAAAAGGAGGGTTTGCCGCGGGAGCCGAAGTTATCGAAATAATGCCCGAAAGCCGGCCGGAAGACAAAGATGCCTTGGGCTACAACATTCTCATGGAATATCCGCGTTTGGAAAAAGAAATCCAAATCCGCAAGACACCAAACGCGCATTTGAGCACGATGCTTATTGAACACGCTATGACCATTGCGAAAGAAAACGGCTGTACTCGCGTGCTTGCCTTCTCGCGTCCCGCGCAACTTCGGCTGCATATTGCGAAAGCATTTGACGAGACTTTGCCGTTGGAAATACGGGAGAAAGAAGCATTCGCGAAGTTGGTTCATCGCGTTCAATAGACACGCAACATCGCGTGTAGTTCGTATCATTTACTGGTGGTCCCTCGGAGGCCAGCCCCATCCGTAAAGTCTGGCTTTAAAAAATCACTCCGTGGATTGTCTTTCAAGTATTTTATGTATTCTTTGATCGTAATATATTTTGATTAAGATTAATTCAATGCCCAAATGGCGTAGTTTAGATACATTGCGAAACTCACCCATGCAATGTAGGGTACCAAAAGCCACGCGGCTGGTTTGGAGATTTTTGCAAAAGCGATAATCGTGGCGAGGATGGCGAGCCAGAGGAATACGATTTCAATGAGCGCACCGCCAGGACTATGCAAACCGAAAAAGATAATTGACCAAAGTGTGTTCAAGACCAGCTGAACCCCAAACAATATCAACGCAACTCTAATCCCTTTCTTTTTATCCTTTGTAGACTTGGCGTAGGAGGACCAAACAAGGAAGGCCGCGATACCCATAAGCGCGAACAATGTCGTCCACACCGGACCAAACACCCACGAGGGCGGATTGAGAGCCGGCTTCACAATCTCGGCGTACCAGCTTGATTGAACCGCCGGCGCGGTAAATATTGAGCCAATAATTTCCGCTCCCAGCGAAACGCCAACGGCGATGACTAATTTGAAAAAGTTATTTATACGCATAGATTGGGGTTTTGATTCGGGTTCCACAGTAATCTAAGCTGTCAATAAAAACATCGACAAAGGCATCTCTAGAATTGGTTGTTCGATTTTCCAGTCTTCCTTTGTAACCAAAATGCCAAAGTTATTTTTGCTTCCTTGTGTTTCCAAAAATGCGCGGATTGAATCACGATGACGACTATCCGTTTGGTTTTTATACGCAATCTCAATCGGCACCACGCGACTTCCGACTCGCGCCACAAAATCAATTTCTTGTTGACCGCTTGACTCACGATAATATGAGATATCCGAAACACCAGGAAATAACCGAATCACATTGTGGGCAAGAGTTTCTGCAATTCTGCCGCGCTCTTCTCCTTCNAGCGAAGTAACAATTTTTGTTATTCCTTGCATCAACACAAGATCAGCTNCATATAGCTTCGCATGTGTCGAACGTAGACGCACCGGCTTGCCGGTAAAACGATCCACCTTGCGAATTAGCTCTGTTTGCAGGAGAAGCGGCAATGCTTCGGTAAGTGTTACGCGCGTCGTATGGATAAGCGACGCTAATTCTTCAAGATTATATTCTTGGCCTGTCCGAGCAAAAGCGTAGCGCAAAAATTGGTGAAAAATCTCCGGTCGCCTTATTTCTTTTACAAGGCGCAAATCTTCCAATGTGCCGCGTTCGACAAACTGTTGGTTAATAAATGAGGAACGCTCAACAGCGTTATCCATTACCCATAATTGAGGAAAGCCGCCTTTCTGGGCGTATTCATCCGCAAAGCGATTCCATTGTCCGATCGCGCTTGGTTTTATCTCTTCGCTTAAACGCCGACTAAATTGAATGACTGAAGATGCTTCGCTAATATCTAAAATATCTCCCGTCAATTTATTGAAAAATATCTTCTAAGTCGTCGCTGATTTTCGTCGTTGACTTGTGCGCCAGTGGCTTTGGCTTCTTGATTTTATCTGGAATTTTTTTATTAAACATGGGTAATGGGCGCGTCTTTTTTTCTGGTTCCGTGCCCATTATTTCTACCCGTGGGATAGTCTTTAACTCATGTGTAGCGCTCCACTCACGCCACTGGTCAAAGATAATCGCAAGTTGTGGCTCAAGCCATTCACAGACCGCGCCGCTTTTTGATTCCGGCTCGTTCACGCTTGCCATAAATACCGGATAATCAAGCGCGGAAAAATCATCGTTGCCGAGAGGATTTTTCTTGTCTAAATCCCTAACCTTTTGCGCGCAAAAGATAGACATTTTCATTGATGCCGTTTGCGCGCCTCCGCCTTGGCGTCTCGTTGAAGTTCCTTTTTTGAAAACTCCGCGTGGCAAACTAANAACCGCCAACACTTTGCAATGCTTGGCAACATATTTACGCAAAAATTCGTCGTGAGAATTAGAGAAAAANCCNTCCGGCAAGATTAGGCAAATTTTTCCGCCGACATTCGCGCTTGTAATCGCCTGCTGAATGGAAAGGTTATATTCAGAAAAATTATCGTCTAGTGTGCCGTTTCTGTCTAAATCTCGATCAAGATGTCTGCCGATTTTTACCAAATCGCCGTGCTCATATTTATTTCCTCCGGCCGGATTACCGATTATCACATCCCAATCATTCCCTTGGTCAAGCAAGCCATTTTCTTTTTTCACCGGCAAAGCATCTATCCATTCACCGGTTTTTTTAAAATACAGGGCCAAATAAGTTTTGGCGACAATATAGGGCAATTCCTCTATATCCACACCGCGGATATTTTCCAAACTGACTCCGCGCTCAACAGCCGCGGCGAGAAAGCCGCCACTCCCACATTCAAAATCTAAAACTCTTGTTTCCGGTCTAAACCCGCCTGCCAAGTCAACCATAAAAGCAACTATGCACTGCTCGGTAAGATACTGATTAAATCCACCACCCTGA
>C687J35174_10001698_pt1 | contig 31854 bp, 25 predicted proteins | sample RifCSPhighO2_01_FD_35174 | JGI IMG/M metagenome (IMG submission 35174) | reverse complement strand
GGCTTGGCGACTAACCGGACCTGGACCGACAAAAACGGCCAGAAGCAGGATAAAACCGAGTTCCATAATATCGTTTTTTGGGGACGATTAGCGGAGATTGCCGGCCAATATCTCACCAAAGGCCAGGAAACGTATATTGAAGGACGGTTGCAGCACCGGACTTACACCGCCAAAGACGGGACGGAAAAAAGAATTACTGAAATAGTGGGCGAAATGATGCAGATGGGAAGCAAGCCGCAGGGAACAGGGTACCAACCAAAAAATTCCGCGCCAGTAGCGCCCCAGCCAGCCGCGCCAACCGAAGAAATTCCAACCATCAATCTGGATGACGAGCAGGGAGAAGTTAAAATAGAAGATGTACCGTTTTAATTAAACCTACAACTAACCACCTACAACCCACAATGGTTGTTTGTTGTCGGTTGTGAGTTATAAGTCAAAATTATATGGAGACAAAAATCTGCCATTTCTGCGCCAATAAAATGGATAAGATTGATTACAAAGACGCGTATCTGCTGCGCCGCTTTATGAATTCGCAGGGTAAAATTTATCCTCCCAAGAGGCATGGAACCTGCACTAAACATCAAAGGAATTTGTCCAATGCCATAAAAAGAGCGCGAGTCATGGCGCTGGTGCCATTTGTAGTTAAATAAACTACCAACTCACGGCTTACGACCTACAACTTGTTGTCGGTTGTTGGTAATTGGTTATAAGTTAAAATCATGCTCGGTATTACCGATATAAAAACCAGAAAAAATATCATCCTTAACGGCGAGCCTTTCGCCGTTCTTTATCATGAACACTCAAAAACCGGACGAGCCGGAGCGGTGCTTCGGACAAAAATTAAAAATCTGAAAACCGGAGCGGTTCTGGAAAGAACATTTCAGGGCGCGGATAAAACTGAAGAGGCGGAAATCACAAAATCAAAAGCGCAATATTTGTATAAAGAAGCCGGTGATTATTTCTTTATGGATTCGGAAAATTACGACCAATTTTCCCTGCCCAGAAGCGTGTTGGGAAACGCGCCGGATTATCTTGTTGAGGGAATGGAAGTCGTAATATTGAATTTCAGCGGCAATCCGATTAATATTGAAATTCCGGTAAAAGTGAAACTGAAAGTGGTTGAAGCGCCGCCGGGAATTAAAGGCGATACGGCAGGAAGCGGAGGAAAAGTGGTAGTTCTGGAAACAGGAATTAATGTGACTGCGCCGCTCTTTATTAAGGAAGGCGACGAGCTGATAATCAACACTGAAAAGGGAGAATATGCGGAAAGAGCTTAAAAAAGAAGTAAGAATAAAGAATTACCTTGAATTACGAAATGGATGAAAATCGCGGGAAAAGCCGAACCTTGAGGAACGATTTTCAGGGAGTAAAATAGTATTTCGCAATTCAAGGGAATTAAGTAAAAAAGTTTATAAAATAAAAATTCCTTAAAGGAATTTTTATTTTAGCTTGATTCTTATCGCTTATATCAGTCCGATATTCCCAAAAAGAGTGAGTACCAGCATTGGCACTAACGCTAGTAATACCGCCATACCGATTTCCTCCTGCTCTTTTTCCTCCTGCGCCCTCCTTTCGCATTCGGGGCATCCCGGACCTTGGCATTTTGTTTCTTCCATATTAATTAAGGTTAATAATTAGATAATTTGGCTTATAAAAAGCAAAAAACGGGAATCCACCCGTCTTTTTTTATGGCGTTTTCCACGCCTCTTATTCCATTATAGCAGATTTCCGGCGTAAAGTCAAATACTTAATGTAATTCCCTTGAATTACGAAATGGATGAAAATCGCGGGAAAAAGTTTGGCTTTGAGGAGCCCCCGCGCTGTTTAACATTCGGCGCGGTTATCTTTTTCCGGATTATCCTTCTTTGAAAAAAATTTGCAGCTTCCATCGCTGAATATTTCATGCCCGTGGCATAACCCTCTTTTCTCATCTTCCAAATTAATCTGAAAATAGGCGCAATCCGCGCATGTTTTTTCTTGGGCTCCGATACCTGAATATTCGACGCAAATTTTCATATAATAAATATATTAATTATTCCTTTACTTTTTGGAAGACCGATTTTAAAATTTCTTTCGCTATTTTCGGATTTTCCTTGAGATACAACTTGGCATTTTCTCTCCCGGTTCCCAGTTTTTCCGAATTGAACGAATAGGAATTTCCGGATTTGCCGACTATTTCGTATTTGACGGCCGTATCCAAAAGATCTCCGGTTTGGGAAATTCCCTCGTTATACATTATGTCAAATTCCGCGGTCTTAAATGGCGGCGCGACTTTGTTTTTCACGATTTTCGCTTTCACTCTGTTTCCTACCACCTCTTCTCCTTTTTTTATCTGGGCGCTCCTTCTCACTTCAATCCTCACTGAAGAATAAAATTTTAACGCCTGCCCGCCGGTAGTCGTTTCGGGATTTCCAAACACCACTCCGATTTTCATCCGGATTTGATTGATGAAAATAACTATAGTGTTGGATTTGGAAATGATAGCCGTCAATTTTCGCAGCGCCTGGGACATAAGCCGGGCTTGGCGTCCCATATGATGGTCTCCCATTTCTCCCTCAATTTCCGCTTTCGGGACCAGCGCCGCTACCGAATCAATCACAATCACATCCACCGCGCCTGAACGCACCAACGCTTCCACGATATCCAGCGCCTGCTCGCCGTTATCCGGCTGGGAAATAAGAAGATCGTTTATTTTTACCCCGATTTTTTTCGCGTATTCCGGATCCAGCGCGTGCTCCGCGTCCACGAAAGCAGCCGTCCCTCCCTCTTTTTGGGCATTGGCGATAATATGAAGGGCTAGGGTGGTTTTTCCTGACGATTCCGGACCGTAAATTTCCACCACTCGACCGCGCGGAACTCCCCCGATTCCCAGCGCGATATCCACTGAAACTGAACCGGTTGAAACCGTTTCCACGTCAACCTTGCGGACATCACCCAGTTTCATTATCACCCCTTCTCCGAACTTTTCTTTTATCTCTTCAATGACGCTGCTGATTGATTTATTTTTTTCTGTTGACATAATTTTAATTAAAAATTAATTGATATCATCGATATCGCGACAGCATATATCTATAAGTATAGTTGATAATTGAACATTTAGATATTTATGGATTTTGATTTTTTGTAAAGACAACATTTTTTACCAACTCGGGATTATTGCCCAAGCTTCCTTTTTCCTGCCCATTGATTTTTATGAACGTGTCATTCCCTCTTTCCGAGCTGACGGCTATTTTTTCGCTGGCCTGGAAAATTTTAGCCGCTCCCGGATCAAGAGCGCCGCTATAAACAAGATTTCCGTCTATTTCTATGGAAACCCATACGGGATCTGATTTCGCGTAGATTTCCAATTCCATTTCATTCTGCCTTTCTTTTTCTGCCGCCGCGCTTTTTTCATTTTTTATTGATTCTTCCTGGTCAGCGCCGCCGCTGTCCTTCTGATTGGACTGGACTTTAATAATTTGCGCGGATTCCTTTTCGAATTTATTCACCGCTTTCACCGTAATGGAATTTAACCCGGATTGCAAAATTACATTTTCACTGAACTCCCCGTTTTCTTTAACATTCACCTTTTGATCGTTGATGAAAACCTGCGCTCCCTTTTCAGTCAGTCCGGAAACTTGAATGGGATTGTCACCAGCCACCGACCCGTCTTGAGGACTGTATATCAGAAGCCGGGGAATCGCAATGAAACTCTTGAGTTCTCCGTAAAAATACGCCAGTCCCGCTACTGCCAGAATTATAACCGCGGCAGCAGCAATGTATTTGGGAGTAATGACCAGTCCGGAAAAATTTATTGATTCCCACAATGAATTTTTATCTTTTCTTTTCTTAATATTTCTTTCAATGCCTTTTTCTCTCTCATAAAGCTTGACCAGCGTATTTTCGTTTATACCCAGATAACTGGCGTAGCTTCTAATGAATCCCCTCGCGTAAACATCCGGGGGGAGCATGTTATATTCGCCGTTCTCCAGATACTCCAGGTATTTCACCTGAATTTTGGTATTTTTCGAAACGTCGTTCAAGCTTATCCTGCTTTCGCTTCTTATTTTCTTCAATCTTTCCCCCAGTTTTAATGAGTCGACTTTTTTTCTGACAAACCCGTTGCGTATCATAATATAATGTAACAAAAAAATTTAACCGCGCCTCCGCTTGCATTTAAAAAAATACTAACACAAATTTTTCCGACTGCAAATATTTTTTTGTTTTTGGGTTTGTTTTTATTTTTAACTAATTTATATTTTCCATTTATCTCTCACTGACTGATCTTCTTTGGGATCTTCGTAGTTTGGTTCCACTGCGGAATTATCTGATTGGGTTAAAATCTCTCTGGGTTTTGACCCTTCCGCCGGGCCGACAATTCCCTCTTCTTCCAGCCGGTCCAGTATGCGCGCGGCCTTCGGATAACCCAGCCGCAGATGTCTTTGCAAAAGCGACGCGGAGGCCTTTTTAAATCTCGTCACCAGGTCTTTGGCTTTTTCATATAGTTCCGCGTCTTCGTCATCCGAAATTTCTCCGCCGCTGAAATTAAATCCTCCCGCGATTGGCGGCTCCGCGATATTTTCAAGTTCTCCGTTCTCATCAAAATTTCTGGCTTCTTTTAAAATATATTTAACCACTTCTTTGACTTCGTTCTCGCTTACGAAGACCCCCTGAATTCTTTTTGGCTTTTGGTACTCGGCTGAAAGATAAAGCATGTCGCCGTTTCCCACTAATTTTTCGGCGCCGCTCATATCAAGAACTGTCCGAGAGTCAATCTGGGTCGCGACCTGAAAAGCGATTCTGGTCGTGATATTCGCTTTAATAAGGCCTGTAAGCACATTAACATCCGGACGCTGGGTTGACAATACAAGATGGATTCCGACTGCCCGCGCCATTTGCGCCAGCCGGATTATCGCTCCTTCCACAACTTTGCCGTGAGACGCCATCAGTTCCGCCATTTCGTCAATGATAACCACGATATAGGGAAGTTTTTTCAGTTCTTCCTCGATTAATTCTCCGGAAGTCGGATCGTTGTATGTCCTTTTTTGCCCCTCCTTGACTTTTTGGTTATAGGAAATTATGTCTTTGGAGCGCATTTCCTGCAAGAGCCGGTATCTTTTTTCCATTTCCCCGACCATTCTCTTGAGAGCGTTTATGACTTTCGCGCTTTCCACTATCACGCCATGGCCGGCCAGATATGGAATTCTATTATAACTCGTGAGTTCCACCCTCTTGGGATCAACCAGGACAATTTTCATGTCCTGCGGGGAATTTTGGTAAAAAAGGGACAGCAGAATGGTATTGATGCAGATGCTTTTTCCTTTTCCGGTTGATCCGGCAATCAGGAGATGGGGCATTTTGGCCAGATCGGCGAAAATAAAGCTCCCGCTGACGTCTTTTCCCAACGCGATGTTCAGGTTTGATTTGCGCGCCTGGAATTCATTGCTCTCCAGCATTTCGCGCAGCCGTACTCTCGCCTTTTTTTTATTAGGCACTTCAATTCCCACGAATGGTTTCCCTGGAATCGGCGCTTCAATCCTGATTGGATGTTGGGAAAGAGCCAGCGCCAGATTGCTGTTAAGTTCGGTAATGCGGCTAAGCTTGACTCCCGGCGCGGGTTGAAAACTATACTGCGTTACCGTCGGTCCGGTTTTGATTTCCCCCAGCTCAACTTCAATGCCGAAGTGTTTGAGCGCATTCTTAATCACTTCCGCTTGGCGCTCAATGTCTCCGCCGACCGCTTTTTCGCTTTCTTTCTCCAAAATATCAGTCGGGGGGGATTTCCATTTTTGGTCAAGGCCATGGACAAAAAATTCGTCTTTGATTCTTTTCTTCCCCGCGCCCGGCGCTGAAAATTTTTCTCCGCTTTCCGATTTTTTCTTATCGTTGACGTCTTCAATAAAATTTATCTGCTTTATGTTGGGATCTTCCGTTGTTTCCTCTTTTTTTATTTCAGCCGGTTGTTCCTCCGGTTTTTCTTCCAGTCCGAATTTGTCATTCGCGACATCTTCCGCATATGGGGTGTATTCCTTTTCATCACTCTCTTTTTTCCTGAAAATTCCGGCCATTCTTAACAAAAAACCGCTGATGGAAAAATTAAAAGCGATTATCGCTCCAATCATAAAAATAGCGGCAATAATAATAATGCCTCCGCTTTTTCCGGCTAGTTTCGTGAAAGAAAGCAAAATCAAATATCCCAGATATCCTCCCCCTTCGCCTTTTTTGGCCACTTCCAGAATTTTTGAGTTGTCGCTGAAAGCGTGGAAAATTCCGAGGACTCCTAAAAAAGCCGCCGCCAGTCCCAAGAGTTTCGAAACATAGAATGCCCTTTCTTTCCGAAAAAGAAGTATCACTCCGGCAATCGCGAAGACAAAAGGCATAACCCATTTGACCGAGCCGAAAATTATTCCGGAAATTTTATTCAAGTATTTCCCTAAAATTCCCGCATCGCTCAAATAGCCCAAAATCAAAATTACCGCCAGCGCGAACAAAAAAATGGCGGCTACGCTTCTTTTCACGTCGCCGTGAACCGCCGGCTTTTTCTTTTCTTTTTTATCCGAAGAATTATTTTCTTCCTCTTTTTTTCTCCGTCCCATTTTAAAGTTAATTAGCAAGTTTTAATATATTTTACCACATTTTTATTTATAAAACAAAAGAGTATTAAACTGTAATAAGAATTTTAAGCAGATAGCTTGTCAGCTATTTTTTTAAAAGCAGGCGGATAATTAAGATAATCTAAATTTAATTGATTTTTATCCAGAGTTCCTGTTTTAATATGGCATTTAATTCCCTTTTTCCCGCAAAAATCCATAACTTTTAGGACATTGTAATTATAGAATGACTTGTAACCTTTATAATCAGTTACCAACTTGCTGTAATTCATTCTGCCGAAAAATACCTCGTCAATGAAAGATATTTTTTCCAGTATTTCGCTTATGTCTTGTTTGATGATATTAGGTGTCGGATAGGGTTCCATAATAACCCATGTTTTTAATCCCGCGTCGTGCAATTTTTTAAGGGATTTAATCCTGTCATTTACCGAAGCGGAAAATGGCTCGTATTTTTTTCTGAATTCTTCAGAAAGCGATACCACTGTGCTTCCATATTCGTTATCTGCGCCGAAAATTTTTTTGTCAGTTAATCCGCTAGAATAAATTCCCTTGCTGATTGTTACAACTTTAATCCCCTCTTTATTTAATCTTTTTATAATTTCCAAACTCAAACCAATAATTTCTTTTTGCTTGTACATAAACAAATCAGTGGCAAAGCACATATAAACCGATTCTATCCTTCCTTTTAATTTTCCAAGTTCCTTTTCTAAGAGCTCTAAAGAATTTTCAACAACGCGCGGCTCCCGCCAGTCCTTGTAATCTTTAAATTTTCCGAATCTTTTTTTCATTAAATAGGCATAGCAGGGATAGAGGCATCCATGCGTGCAACCTTCCACATGGTTTAAGGAGTAAGCGGCGCCTTCCACACCGCTTTTGTATAATAAAGTTTTTCGTTGGATTTTTTTCAAGTTATTGAACTTTTCACTTCTTACAAACTCACATGCTTCACCGGCAGGGTTTTTTTGAAAACGCCGGCGATTTTATTTTCCGCTTTTGTTATCCAATAGCTTTTTCAAGCGGGATCCAATAGCTCCTCTTTTTCTTCCAAATATTTCTGCTAATTCAGCCGCGGATTTGTTTTGTCTGAATTCTCTTATTAATTTTTGATCATCTTCTCTTGACCATGGCGCGTAGGCGTTTTTGTATTTTATTCTTATTTCATCAACGCGGTATTTTTTAGAAGACATTGCCGGATTAATTGGATAAAAAGCTTTTTTTATTTTTTCCTCTCTGGCGGGATAATCCACTTTTTGCATTTCATTTTCGGTCTTTTCCGATAACTTCAGTAATTCTTTGTCTAATTCATATATTTCGTCGTTTATTGCCAATGCCATCTTATTGATTCCTAAAAGTTTTATGCCGGAGAGCGTTTTGACTCGTGATAACGCGACATATCCCATTCCATACTCAAAAGATTTTTCCAAATCAATTTCCGCCATGTCTAAACTCATGCCCTGGCTTTTATGCACCGTGATTGCCCAAGCCAGGCGCAAAGGAATCTGTTTTATTCTGGCTAACACCGAATTATTTTCTTCAATTTCCCACACACCAGGAGAAACAACAATTTTTCTTCCCTTTAATGTTTTCACAATGGGAAATTTGTTTTCATAGTTAAAGCCAACTACTTCTCCAACAGTTCCATTAACATATCCCTCGTCAAAATTATTTTTGATAAATATCACGCGCGCTCCTTTTTTCAATACTAATTTTTCCGGAGCCAGGCATCCCCGTTTTAACAATTCAACCATCTTTTTGCTTCCGCTAAAGCGCATCGCATACCCTAAAGATTTTTCCTTTATTTTTTGAAGTTCTTTATCATTAATGGAATCAACATCAATATTATGCGTAAAAAGCTTGGTTGGTTTTATATCGCCAGCAACTTCTTTATTCTTACGCGACAATATTGTTTTCCACGTTTTCTCATTCACATTAGCTCCGCGAATATCATTCAATAAATCCAGTATTTGGCGGTCTTCTTGTCGATGTTGTTCATCCAGATAGCAAATTTTAATTTCCATTTTTTTCCAGACATCGGACTCAAAGGCAAACTTCGCTTTTTCGTTCTTGTTTTTTTGCACTGGCGGCAACTGAAAAAAATCTCCGCACAAAACAACTTGCAATCCGCCAAAAGGCAAAAATAGTTCGCCTTTTAAATGGCGGCAGATTTTATCCGCGTTATCCATTTGGTGGGCATGCAGCATGGATATTTCATCAATAATTAAAACACTGGTTTTATCCATTCGCCTTTGCGCGCGGTAATTGCGAGAAATTCTGCGCAAGTCATTTTCCGTGATTTTGTCTTTAATGCCCATCCCTGACCATGAATGAATTGTGGTGCCATTCATGTGCGTTGCCGCGATACCGGTTGAGGCCGTTACCGCCACGCCAATATTTTTGTTTTTAAGATACTGGATATACTGGTTTAGGAGATAGGTCTTTCCGCTTCCCGCCGCGCCGGTCAAGAAAACATTATGCCTTCTCTTCAAAATTTCCAAAGCGGTTTTTTGGTTCATAATTCGTCTTCCTCATAATCCGGATACTGCTCCGGCGATTCGCCCATTTTTTCCAAAATAATAGGATAGGATTTTTTCAAATCAGCATCTGTTATTTTTTCCAGTTTTACCAAAAAATTCCAACCGTCTCCGTAGTCAAACATGAAAAGCATTTTTTCTCCCTCTTTTTTCCATGCCTGGGATATTTTTGTCTTTTTTACGCTTTTTGACTCAGTCGGCTCAATATCGGGAATATCGGTAAATAATTCGTATGATTTATTTTTATCGCTTTTATGGGGATTTTTTAAATTGTCAAAAAATCCGAAGCAATGGTCAAAGTAAAAATCAAACGACTCAACAATCGCTTCGGCGAATTTATATAAATTTTGATTGCCTAAAATACCGATTTTTCTATGCGGCATTGTTTTTAATTTTGCAATTTTATTATTCGTTTTGCCATGATAAAACACCGGGCTTTCCTTGCTTACCGACACTCTGAAAATATATTCTTCGCCGCCTTTTTTGGGTTTAATTTTTTTCATAAAAAATTAAGCGATTTGTAATTGCACCCTGGGACTTACCTTGCTCCGCTCGTCTAATTTTTTCATACTATCGCTGAATAATTCCGGTCTTTCATCTAATTCTTTCAATCTTTTCTCGGCTATTTTTACGTATTTTTCATTTGCCTCAATACCTATATAATTTTTTCCCAGTTTTTTGGCCGCCACCGCGGTTGTTCCGCTTCCGATAAAAGGGTCTAAAACAACAGCATTTTTTGAAAAAGCCGATAATTTAATTAAATATTCACAAATCGCCAATGGTTTAACGGTCTTATGGTCGTTATATTCACCCTTCTCTTTTTTAGTCGGTTTTGGCAATAAAAAAGCCCTATTTATTAATTCGTTGATGCTATCTATCGTAAATACATTTGCCGGATACATATTATCGCCAATCCTCACATTTGTATTAAATAAACCCACTTCATGCTTTAACATATTATTTAGATACGTTTGGTCTGCTGGTTTTTGGGCCATTGCGATTGGTTCAAAACAAGATTTTATTTGCGGGGTTTTCCAGCCGTTTAGTTTTTCCTTGATTTTTTCTTTCGCTTTCTCGTCTATATTCATTTTTTTAATGAAATGGTCAACGCCCATCGCTTTGGCTTGATTTTGCGTATAAAGCCACATAAACGCGTCTCTTATTTCAAATCCTGCGTCATCTATTGCCGAAGCCATCCGATGGTAAAGCCGCGGACTAGAAAACGAAAAGAAAAATCCGCCTGGTTTTAAAATTCTGAAAATTTCCCTTGAAATATCTAAATACCAAGCATAAAATCTTTTTCCCTGCTCTCTATCAAATTTCATACCAGCAGGCAAAGATTTTATTACATATTGGTTGTTTTGATTTGAAACTTTCTCATAATCCCAATTATTATCCAGTTTGTCCAAGAAATATGGCGGGTCAGTTAAAACAACATCGATAGAATTTTCTTCAAATTGAGGAAGTAATTCTAACGTATTCGCACAAACAATTTTATTTATAAATTTATTATTTCTCATAGATCATTTTTTTAAATTTGGATTTTTGCCATTAAATTCTTTATAAAGTATTCTATAAATTATTTCTCTTACCTCTTTATCAAAATTTTTAACAAAATTTGCATCTGCCAATTTTATAACTCTGCCCTTCTCATCATAAACCCACCTATTTCTGTCGCCTCTGTTGCATTTTTGGCATTGCGGAATAATATTCCTGGCAACAAGTGGTTTATTCGGGTTCATATGAGATTTTTGCAAAATCGTTTTTGTCGCCGGTCAATGAAAATGCGGCTTTCCTTCTTGCGAACCGCAAGTAGCGCAACGACAGTTGTATTTTTCTTTTATCTTTTCCCAGTCGTCTGTGTCTGCTATTCTGTGTCCTTTCTTAAAACCCGGATATGGTTGTTCCAAAGTATAAAGCTGATACGAACCTCTTTCTATTCGCAAAACAATATTATCTCGTCCACCAGCAACTATCCACCATCCCGCCTGTGCGCCTAAATGTCTAGCTTGCTGAACGTCATTTGTATTTGGATAATGGCTTCTGACAAATTTAGTAAGTTCTTCTTTGCTGACCTTTCTCGTATTCGGATAATCATAGGCCAAATAAACTAAAACTAATGCGTCTTTTGTAAATTTCTTCTTGAAACCGTAAAGTTTCGGCAGCTTTACTCCGAATGATTTTAGATATTTTTCATGAAATTCGCAAATTGTTTTATAGACACTTTCTATTGATTTTTTATTCAGAATAAGACTGTCCAGCATATTTTTGCTATTCCTTAATAAATCATGCTTATTTACATTTTACTACAAAATTCAATTTATTAAAATCACAAACTCACATACTTCACCGGCAGGGTTTTTTTGAAAACGCCGGCGATGAGGACGGAGTCGGAAGAACTCAAGAAAATCGGCTGATGGGTTTTGTTTTTGGAATTGGGAAACAGCCCGATGATCCCCCGCCCGACTTTTTTGTACCGTTTGATGGTCGCCATGCCGTTAATCACCGCCACCACGATTTTCCCTTCCAAGTCCCCCTGATTTTCGTATTTTTCAAAAATGGCGTAATCCCCGTCGCGGATACTATCCTTATCCATTGAGTCCCCCAGCGCTTTCACCGCGAAAAGTTTGGCGGGTTTCGCGCGGCGGAAAAGCGATTTGGAAATCTGAAGATATCCTTCCACGTTATCCTGGGCATAGGCCAGCGCCTCTCCGCAGGAAGCCAGCCCGTAGACCGGCACGGAAAAAACATTTTCCATATTGCAATAATTGTCGTTTTCTATTATGTATATTTTTTTGTTCCTGTCCCTTTTGATCAAATCCTTTTTTTCCAGCGCTTCAATCACCTGCATCACTGATTTCAGACAATCTTTTACTCCTTCATTTTCCAAATATTTGTGCAATCCGTAACCGGTGGGATTTTCTCCCCTCCTTTCCACATATTCCCGGACGGACTCCAGGATGTTGTTTTGTTTGTTGGTTAGTTTCATAATTATGTATTAACGAATTAGCGGATTAACGAATTTAACAAATGCGTTAATGCTTTAACTCGTTAATTTAATAATTTCTTACTAGTGATATAATATCATTTAATGTTATCACTGTCAACCTGCCACCTGTGGATAACTTTATTCTTTAACATCCTCGTCATGAATTTTTGCAAAATTGACAAATCATTATTTATGTGATAATATTTAAAACCGCGAATTAACATTTTAAAATTTGAAAAATAAGGAGAAAAACAAATGGGAGCCGGACCAGAAAGGCATCACAGGATTGATTTACTGAACGATTTAAAAAATTTGTATGACTTAATAGGAAGGAGGCCTAAATCTTCAGATATTGATTTTTTTCACGAGAAAGGTTTATGCGTCACCAGCCAGAGATACCGAGACAGATTCGGCAGCATAAAAAACGCCGTGGATGAAATGGAAAAAGAATTTGGCTGTAAAAAACAGGAGCAATTATTTTAGACATTAGAAAAAGCTTGGATAAAATCCAAGCTTTTTTTACTATAGGACTTACGAGTTTGCAGACATCCGATGTCTTTCGGCTGTTATGGTCGCGAGACATCGGATGTCCAAAAAGGCAAACGCGTAAGTCCTGACTTAAAATTAATCTATTTCCGGAATCCCGTTCCCGCCGGAATGAGCCGGCCGATGATGACATTTTCCTTGAGCCCGCGGAGCTTGTCTTCCTTGACTGCCACTGCGGCGCTGATGAGGACTCGCGCGGTTTCCTGAAACGACGCCGCCGAAAGGAACGACTCGGTGGAAAGCGCCACTTTGGTGATACCCAGGATAAGTTTTTCGCCGGTGGCCGGTTTTCCTCCCGCTTTTTTCGCTTCTTTGTTGGCTTCGATAAATTGGTCTTTTTCCACAATGTCGCGCGGCAAAAGATCGGTGTCCCCCGGTTCGATGATTCTTATGCGGCTCAACATCTGCTTGATAATTACTTCAATGTGTTTGTCGTTGATTCCTTCTCCCTGGGAAGCGTAAATTTCCTGAATTTCCCTGACAATATAGCGATGGACTTCTTCCTGTCCCATCACGTGATAAAGTTTCTTGAGATCAATATGCCCTTCATTAAGAATCGTCCCTTTGGCGATTTTCTGCCCGGCGGAAATTTTGAGCGTCGCGTTGGCCGGGAGCTGATATTCTTTAATTGACTTATCCTCCTCGGATTCAATACTGACCACGACAAATTTCGCTCCATCATTGGCTATTTCGACAATTTGCCCGTCAAATTCAGAAATCTGGGCTTCACCCTTCGGCGGTCGGGCTTCAAAAATTTCCTCCACCCGCGGAAGCCCCTGCGTAATGTCGGTTCCGGCTACTCCTCCGATATGGAAAGTTCTCATAGTAAGCTGCGTTCCGGGCTCTCCGATTGCCTGGGCGGCTACGATTCCCACTGCCTGGCCAATTTTCACTAATTCATTTTTCCCGAGATCCACTCCGTAACATTTCTGGCATACTCCTCTTTCGGTTTTACATTTAACGACGCTTCTGATTTTTACCTTGCCTATTCCCAAATCTTCAATTTTTTTGGCTTGAACCCTGCTTATCAGTTCGTCTTTTTTTACCACGGTCTTTTTCGTCTTTGGATTTATTAAGTCCTCGACTGTATATCTCCCCTCGACGCGGCTGGCAAATCCTTGGCCGATTTTATCCGAGTCATCCCGGTAGAGAAAAATCCCTTCTTTATCCTTGCAATCGTGGGCGCAAATAATCACATCCTGGGAAACATCCACCAGGCGGCGGGTAAGATAACCGGCGGTCGCGGTCCGAAGGGCGGTATCAGCCATTCCTTTCCTAGCGCCGTGGGTGGAAATAAAATATTCCAAAACATTAAATCCCTCTTTGAAGGAACTTTTCACCGGGAGTTCGATTGTTTCCCCCGTCGGCCCGGCCATAAGGCCTTTTATGCCCGTCATCTGCACGACAACCGACTCGCTGCCGCGGGCCTTGGAGTTGATCATCGCGAAAACCGGCCCTTCTTTGTCCAANGAACTGCGAACGGCTTCAGTNATATTATTTTTAGCCCGGTTCCAGACATCTATCACCCGGCTTCTTCTTTCCTCGTTAGTTAAAAATCCCATATCATATTGTTTTCTGACGGTTTCAATTTCCTTTTCAGCATCGGCCATGATTTCAGTTTTTTTAATTGGAACGATAAGATCGTTCATGCCCCAGCTTATTCCTGATTTGGTCACTGCTTCAAATCCTAATTCCTTTATTTTATCAACGAACAGAGCGGTTTCTTCCTGCCCTTTTGATTCCAATATTTTGGCCACCAATTGCTTCAGTTCTTTTTTTGTCATCTCTTCATTAAGAAAACGGAGATCATCAGGCAAAATATCATTAAGCATAATGCGGCCAGCCGAGGTTTCAAAAATTTTTCCTTCATAACTTAGTTTTATTTTCGTGTTTATCGCGATTATTTTTTCATGGCAGGCAAGTATCGCCTCATTAAAGGAGCTGAATATCTTACCCTCGCCCTTCTGCCCGTTTTTTATGTGGGTAAGATAATATATTCCCAGCACTATGTCTTGGGTGGGGGTAGTGATTGGCTCGCCGCTGGCGGGCTTGAGAAGATTTCTTGAAGCCAGCATTATGCCGGAACTTTCTTCCCTGGCTTGCGCGGTGAGGGGAACATGAACCGCCATCTGGTCTCCGTCAAAATCAGCGTTGAAAGCCGCGCAGACCATCGGATGAACTTGGATCGCCTTTCCTTCAATCAGCACCGGCTGAAACGCCTGGATGGAAAGCCGGTGGAGAGTCGGCGCGCGATTAAGAAGAACATAGTGATGCTCAATTATCTCATCCAAAATTTCATAGGCCTCTTCCGCTTCCGCGTCAATCATTCTTCCGGCAGTCCGCACATTGTAAGCATATTCTTTTTCAATCAGCTTATTAATAATGAATGGGCGAAAAAGTTCCAGCGCCATTTTTTTGGGAAGCCCGCATTGGTGGAGTTTCAACGTTGGCCCGACGACAATAACGCTTCTTCCGGAATAATCAACTCTCTTTCCCAAGAGATTCTGCCTGAACCGCCCTTGCTTTCCCTTTAGCGAATCCGCTAAAGACCGAAGCGGCCTTCTTTGGCCGGTAGACGCGGCAACGGAGGTTTGCCCTCTTCTCGCGCTGTTATCAAACAACGCGTCTACCGCCTCCTGAAGCATTCTCTTTTCGTTTCTGGTTATCACTTCTGGAGCGCCTAATTCAATAAGTTTTTTCAGGCGATTGTTTCTGTTTATTATTCTTCTATAAAGGTCGTTTAGATCGGAAGTGGCAAATCTTCCCCCATCAAGCGCGACCATCGGGCGAAGATCGGGCGGAACAACCGGAATGACAGTGGGTAGCATCCAGGATGGTTTCAGCCCTGATTTTTTAAAGCCCTGCAACAGTTTCAGGCGCTTGATTAATTTTTTCCTATCGGTCAGATTATCCGACTCAATATCCTTTCTGATGCTTTTTATTTCAGCGTCCATATTCATCTTTTCCAGCATTTTTCGTATTGCTTCCGCTCCGATTCCGGCTGAAAAAACCTGGCCGAATTTAGTTGAAAGATTGAAATACTCAAGCTCTGATAATGTCTGGAAAAGTTCCAGATTTTTTATTTCCTCTTTCGTATCGCGATAATCATTCTTCAACTCTTCCCAGAGTTTTTCTTTTATGTCGTCCNCTTCCGCTTTTCCTTTTATTTCTTTTTGCTTTGATTTATATTCCGCGTCCAGCTGGCCAAGCGCTTTTTGTTTCGCGCTTTCATCAACTTCGGTAATGACATATGAGGAAAAATAAATGACTTTTTCCAGGGCCTGAAGCGAGATCCCCAAGACCAACCCTATTTTTGAAGGCACGCCCCGCAAAAACCATATATGGGAAACTGGAACGATTAATTGGATGTGCCCCATTCTTTCGCGCCGGACAATAGACCGGGTCACTTCCACTCCGCATTTGTCGCAGACAATTCCTTTATACCGGATCCTTTTGTATTTGCCGCAGTAACATTCCCAGTCCTTTGAAGGGCCAAAAATTTTTTCGCAAAAAAGTCCGTCTTTTTCATAGCGTTGGGTCCGGTAGTTGATTGTCTCCGGCTTAGTAACTTCGCCGTGCGACCACTCCAAAATTTCTTCCGGACTGGCCAGTTTCAGGCGAACACTGCTAAAATCGCTGACTTTTGTTATATTTTCCATTTATAAAACCTGATATTTTAATTATTAAAAAAATTATTATAAATTACTGAACAATTTAACAGGCGAATAACCACCTGAATGGCGCGGAAAGATAAATTATTAAGTAGTTTTATATTTCTTCCTTATCTTTTTTTTCATCGGTTTTGGCTCCTACTAACTCTATGTTAAGACAAAGCCCTTTGAGTTCGTTTACCAGCACATTGAATGACGCCGGAATATTGGGGCTTCGGATTGGTTCGCCTTTTATAATCGATTCATAGGCCTTCGATCTTCCCATAACATCATCTGATTTTATCGTAAGCATTTCCTGAAGAGTATAAGCGGCGCCATATCCCTCCAGCGCCCAGACCTCCATTTCCCCGAAGCGCTGGCCTCCAAACTGGGCTTTTCCGCCTAACGGCTGCTGGGTAATAAGCGAATAAGGCCCGATAGATCTCATGTGAATTTTGTCTTCAACCAGATGGTTAAGTTTCATGATATACATGATTCCGACAGTTGATTCATTGTCAAAATATTCTCCGGTCTTACCGTTTATCAGGCGAATTTTTCCTTTTTCCGGGAGTCCCGCTTTTTTAAGTTCATTTTTTATGTCATCCTCACTCACTCCGTCCAAGGCGGGACTGGCCGCTTTATAGCCAAGTTTGGTTGCCGCCCAACCCAAATGAGTTTCCAAAATCTGTCCGATATTCATACGACTGGCAACGCCTAAAGGATTTAGTATGACATCCACCGGCGTTCCGTCCGGAAGGTAGGGCATATCTTCAATAGGCGCGATTCTGGAAATTACTCCTTTATTTCCGTGCCGGCCCGCCAGTTTGTCTCCCACGGATATTTTTCGCAGCTGCGCGACCGACACCTGAATCTGCTGAATAACTCCAGTCGCCAGTTTATCGCCTTGTTCTCTTGAAAAAATTTTTATGTCCACGANTTTTCCGTGCTCGCCATGGGGAAGATACAGGGAAGAGTCCTTGACGTCCCTTGATTTTTCCCCAAATATCGCTCTAAGCAGCCGCTCCTCCGCGGTCAGATCGCCTTCGCCTTTCGGCGTTATTTTTCCAACCAATATGTCCCCCGAGGAGACTTCCGCTCCTATTCTTATAATTCCCGTTTCATCAAGATTTTTCAGCCGTTCCTCGCCAATATTGGGAATATCCCGGGTGATTACCTCCGGACCAAGTTTCGTATCGCGGACATCTATTGAAAAGTCCTCTATGTGCACTGAACTATATCGGTCATCATGAAGCAACTTTTCGGAAATTATAATCGCGTCTTCAAAATTATATCCCTCCCAGGGAATAAACGTCACTAAAACATTCTGCCCCAGCGCCAGTTCGCCGAAATCGGTTGAAGCCCCATCAGCCAGAAGCTGCCCTTTTTTTACCATTTCCCCTTTAATCGCTCGGGGAACCTGGTTCATACTGGTAAAAGCATTGGATTTGGCAAAACTCTGCAGCTGGTATTCCCGGTTATAATATTCTTTTTTTGATCCAGCCGGGGCTTTTTCGCGGATTATTACATGGGTAGCGTCTACTTCCGCTACTTCTCCGTCATTTACGGCTAGCACGACTTGTCCGGAATCCGATGCCGCTTTGTCTTCTATTCCCGTCCCGACAATCGGGGACTGGGGAACAACGCAGGAAACAGCTTGTCTTTGCATATTTGATCCCATCAGCGCCCGGTTGGCATCATTATGTTCCAAAAAAGGAATAAGAGAAGTAGCCACGGATATGCATTGTTTTGCCGATACGTCAATATAATCAAGTTTTGACGCTTCAATCATTGAAGGACTGCCACCCACCCTGGCCTCAACCATATCTTCCATTATATTTCTATTTTCGTCGGACTTCACGCCGGCATGGGCAATGTTTTTCCTGTCTTCCACGGTCGCGTCGATGTACTCAATTTCATCGGTTATGAATGGCTTTACTTTTATAGTCCTTTTCTTTTCCTGAACAATTTTTTTGGCTGTTTCATTGCTAATGGATGTTCCTTCATTAATTCCGCCCGCGTTTTCCGCCAATATTCTTCCAATTAATTCATCAGGAGTATTTTTTACTTCCTGGGAAATTTTAAGATACGGCGTTTCCAAAAAACCATACTCATTAATTCTGGCGTAAGTCGCCATATGCCCTACCAGCCCGATATTGGGTCCTTCAGGGGTCTGCACCGGACAAATCCTCCCGTAGTGGGAACGATGAACATCCCGGACTTCAAAACCGGCGCGCTCGCGCGTAAGCCCACCCGGTCCCATTGCCGAAAGGCGCCTTTTATGTTCCAGCTCGGCCAAAGGATTCACCTGATCCATGAATTGCGAAAGCTGGGAACTGGAGAAAAATTCCTTGATAGCCGCGGCGATAGGCCGGGAATTAATCAGCTGTCCCGGAACAACGGTGGCAATATCGCAGGTACTCATCCGATCCTTGATATTGCGCGCCATTCTGGCCATTCCCACCCGCAATTTATTCTGCACCAGTTCTCCCACGCCTCTCACTCTGCGGTTTCCTAAATGATCGATATCATCCGATTGAGCCAGCGGATTATTGTTAAGTTTTATTATTTCCTTAATTATCAATATCAAATCTTCCACGATAAGAACCCTGTTTTTCTCGTCATTAGGCCTTTCCACATCCAGCCGTTTGTTGAGCCGGTATCTTCCCACCTTCCCAAAATCATATCTATCAAAATTAAAAAACATTGAATCAACCATCTGTTTGGCATTTTCTATCGTCGCCATATCGCCCGGCCGGATTTTTTTATAAACATCGATATATCCTTCACCTTGATTTTTTGAGGGATCTTTCGCCAGCGTCGATTCTATGAATTTCATATCCCCTTTATCAATGTCAGAAAACGCCTTAATGATTTTTTCATTGGTTGAATATCCAAAAGCCCGCAGCAGCGCGGTTATGGGAATCTTTCTTTTTCTGTCAATTTTTACTGAAATTACCCCGTCAAGATCCGTGTCTATTTCCAGCCAGGCTCCGCGGTTAGGAATTACTTTCGCGCCGAAAAGTTTTCTTCCCTTCTGATACTCCATAGTAAAAAATACGCCGGGACTCCTGATAAGCTGGCTGATGACCACTCTTTCCACTCCATTAATCACAAAAGTTCCGCGATCGGTCATTATCGGAAAGTCGCCCAGATATATTTCCTGTTCTTTTATTTCCCCAGTGACTTTAATGACCAGTTTGGCCTTTGCCCGAAGCGGCGCTTCAAAAGATATATTTTTATTATTAGCGGCAATCTCGTCATATTTCGGCTCGTCCAGATAATAATTTGAGATTGTAAGTTCCAAATCCTTGCCGGTAAAATCCTTGATCGGATTAACCTCATCCAGCAGTTCCTTGAATCCTTTTTTCAAAAACCATTCATATGAATTTTTCTGCGCTTCAATAAGATTAGGAAGCGACACCATCAGGTGCTTCCGGAAAAATTTTCGCTTGGATAGCGAAGAAGAGAAACTGAAGGAATCTTTCACCTTCAGGGTTTTTGCGTTACTAAGCATAAAAACACTTCTCATCAGAATTCCCGGTTCCGTTTATTTTCTTGGAAACCGGAAGTCATTCTTAATGAGTTTATATTAAAAGTATTTAGTTTTCCGCGTTATTTAAAGCCATTCCCCCTTGACCTAAAAACACGCTGTTGTTATTTAATTTTACTGACAAATAAAATAATTTACTTTTTTATGCTACATCTGTAAGATACCGTCATTTTCTCCCATTGACATGTGTTAAGCATTATACCAGCTATCTCAAAATCGCGCAATAAGTCGGCTACTTTTTGATTTCTTATTTCGGATACTATCACAAAAGGCGCTATTCTGTCAAGTTTGGCTTATTCCAGCCATTTTTTTTATGTTAATAAAATGTTTAGTATTTTTGGAGTATCATAATATAACAACTTATCCACAGCGCCCTCTTAAGGGAATCTTAATGGCTAAATTTAAAATTTTAAATGAAGTCCAAATTTATCAATTTTAAAATTCAGTAATTTAATATTGATTTGAAATCTAAAATTTAAAATTAAAAATTCCGGATATTAGCCCAGTTAAAAATCTTTTCCGCTGTTTTCGCTATCCGANAGGTAGTAATCGACTTTTCGGCGTCAACCTCGGATTTTATTCTTTTAATATCTTCCGGTTTAAAATTATTGCGCTTAAGCAATTTATCAATTTCCGGCAATAATTTTTCCGATAATTGGTATTCGCCTTCAAAACTGGTTTCATCAACAACCTTTCTTTTGTCTTGCAAAATCAATCTTACAATTTTATTCTCGATTTTAATTAAAATTTCCATATTTTTTTATTCCCCCTTCTCCCCTCGGGAGAAGGTGTCCATAGGACGGATGAGGGATTGGTTAGTGATGTCAGTCCTTTTGAATTATTCTAATGTTTATGCGAGTTATGGAGCTTATTCACAATTTTATTGCTCCAGTAAAAGGAATTGATGGGAGAATTCGTAATTTCGTATTAATTCGTAATTTGTAGGGGGTTAAAATTCCAGGGATCATCTTTGCGGCCGGGAGCGATTTGATTGTGCCCTAAAACATACTTTATTTCGTATTTATCTTTAAGATCCTTTAGCAGCTTATTTAGGGAATTATACTGCGCGTCGGTAAATTTATCCTCTTTGGTATTCATCAGCTCTATGCCAATGGAAAAATTATTGACATTGCTCCTTCCGTCCGGCGTCTGGCTTTCGCCCGCGTGATAAGCGATATTTTTTTCATCCACTAATTTATAAATATTTCCTTTCCGGTCAATAAGATAATGGGGCGCCACGCCGTAGTCCTTATATTCTTTAACAAGCTTGTCTACATCATAAGCATCCCCGCCTAAAGCATTATAGGAAGAATGGATTATAATGGTATCAATACTCCTGCCTTCCGCCTTTTCATATCCCCAGAAAACATATTTACCGGTAATTTTCAATTTGTCATTATTTTCTTGTTTATCGGTAGTATTAATTTTCTCCTTTTTATTTTCTTCGGTATTATTTATTTCGGTGAAATCTTTTTTTAAATCGGGAGTTTGGACTTCTTGAGAAATTTCTGCTGTATTATCGCTAGAATTTTCCACTTCATCGGCAGCAGGTTCTAAAACAGTATTCAGGTTTACTATTTTTATTGTCTTTGAACCAAAAGGGAAAATAAATAAAAACACGCCGACCACGGCCGCAAAAATAGCTAAAACCAAAAATAACTTAACTTTTCCCATAACTACTTCATTATAGAAAAAATAAAAAAGCCGCGCAAAGCCGGCTTCTTAATTTGCAAAATACCTATAAACATTCTCCTCCAAATTTGCATCCGCCGCTTGAGCAGATGGCGTTTCCCGGACCGTTGCAAAAAGTAAAATTAGCGCAATTGAGGGTAAAATTCCAGTTTTCATTATCGCCGTTAAACACCGTCCATTTGGCGTCGCTGGAGTTGGGACCGCAAGCGGAAATAGCCGGCCAAGTATAATCGCCCTTACTGCACATTTTTTCCCCGCTGTTGCCTGACAAAATCGTTCCTCCATCATCCCGGCATATAATCCCAGAAGGCATTGCTGAACTCATGCTGGATTTTATATATGCTTTATTGGCTTTTGCCCTTGACCCGGTAACGCCCTTTTCAATATTTTTTATGGCCTCTTCCGCCCGGTTTTTTTCCTCCGCCGGGAGCTCTTCGATATTAAGATAAAGATTTCCTTTCATAAATTTTTCACCAAAAGAATTCTGACCGCCGATAAGCCGGATGGTGCGGATAACCGCTCCNACGGCGAAAAACTCATCGCTTCTTTCAATATCGATTTCATCTTTCAAGTAGTGGTTGAAATAATAACTGACCGNACCCCAAAAACCCTTGGTATTGATAAATGACCTTCCTATACCTTCCTCATCCCAGTGGGAGGCCACTTGCTGGAAAAATTTATTATTCGCCAGTTTAGGTTCCGAATTATTTTTTAATTCTCTCATTAACGCCTGCGTCGCGGCAAAATGCGAACCCAATATGAATGTTTTGTCCAGTATGGCGTAATCGAAAGAGATTTCAGCGCCCGGAAATTTGTAGGAATATATTTTCCCTTCAGAAGTGTCAGTTTCGGTAATGGCCGAATTNAGGANTTCNTCCGCTCTTTTTTTCTGCTCTTCCATTTTTTTCTTATATTCCGGAGTGCAGTAATAGGCAGTATACTTTTTTGTGTCTGGATTATTGCAGTCAATTTCTTTATAATAATTAAGGGAATAATTGTAAGTGGCATAATACTGATTTTTGGCATAATCAATTATTTTTTTCATCGTATCAAACATAGCGCCCGGATTGTCAATATCGGCAAGAAATACGTGCTTGGGCTCGGTTCCGCTGAAAGTAAACATTACATATGAGACATTCCCGACGAATTGATCTATGATGTCCGTTTCAATATTTATTCCCGCACCAGACGAGATGTCGTCAAGTCCTTCGTTCCACTCCTGCAATCCTTCCTGGGTTAAGTTTCCCCGCTTAAAGTTGTAATACAGCTTTTTGAAATTAACGTACTCCGCGAAAACATCGGCCCATTGCCCTTCAATTTTTTCGGGGATTTTTCCGGCGAATCCATCCGCGTAGGAATAATTTTTTATNTCTCCTAAGTCCAGTTGATTGGAAATATTTTTGAATGATACGCCATCTTTGCTCAATTTGACGGAATAGCCCGCAATAAGATTGTCCGGGTATTTTATGATGCTGTCGCTCATTTTCGGACAATATCCTCCTTTATCGCATCCTTTATTTTCTTTTTCAAAAAGCTTTTTAGTTTCAATGTTATAATAGAACATCAGGAGATTATCATCCTGACTGCCTATTTTCCCGAAAATCCTCAGAAAATTTTCATCGTTGGCCAGTGATTTGTTTTCTTTTTTGGAAAATATATTTTTCAAAGCGTTTTGCCTGCTCTTTCGGTCAATGAGGTCGAGCATAATATCTTGGTTGTTTGTGGCCACCCAATTTTTCCCCAGTATCGCGTTATACATGCTTCCCGCATTGAAAAATTTTGCCAGTTCATTGCTTTCATCAACTTTGGAATTTTTCCGCTTGACTTCAAAAAACTTATAGCCGTTGTATTCGTGCTGAATAATTTCATAATCGGCGTTTTTTTTCATTTTATCCATTACTCTTTTGGCTTCCTTGAGATCCCTTACCTCGGCGGCGACCATGAAATCCAAGGGTTTGATTTCTTCCTTTTTGTCGTCAATAGCGCTGAATGCTTGTTTCATTTCTCCCAGAACTTTCGGCATCTGATTATTTTCCAACCCTGGTTCAAGCGCCAGATATTTTTTTAAATAATCATCTTTCGCGGCGATAGCCGACTCCTTGATCTTGCCGCGATAAAAAACGAAATTATTTCCTATTCCTCTTCCTAGAGGAATTATGTCCGGTATAATCACATAAGCCCTTTCTCCCAGGATTGCTTTTATGTCTTTTTCAAAGTCGAGATTCAGCTCGTTCAATTTTTTCTGCATCGATTCCGACATATTTTTCTGCCCTTTTTCTTTTTCCATTTTTTCTTTCATTATCTCGTAGCCCGGAAATTTTTTCATATTTTCCTCCAAAAGCTGGAATTGGCTGGAATTGGGGTCTATCGTTATCCGCATCACAAAATCTGAGTCAGAAGGGAGTATCTGTTCAATTGCCACTTTTTTGAAATATTTTTCATAAAACGAAAATCCCCAAATGCCTCCGCCTATCAAAAAAACAGGAACAGCCGCGATAGCTGTCCATTTAAGTATGGTCATTATTTTATTTTTTTTGGGCTGGAAATCGCCCTGTATGATTGGAATATTCGAAGAACTGATTTGAGGCGAAGAATTTGGATTTTCTCCTACCACATTCATTTCCAATATTTTTCCCTCTTTCTTTTCCGGTGCTCCGCTTTGAGCCGCGGCAAATGGAGGATTTACCACATTGGAATTGCCTTCAATTCCCATCGAATCCATCCGATTAGGAGATTCGTTTTGATTTTCATTTCCCATTTTTTTGTTTGTGTATATTTTTCCCCTATTGCCATTTTAACATAATGAAATAAAAAAACAAAACAAGGTTTAACACAACCTCGTTTGTATTTCAATCTTAATAAAATATAGGGCTTTATTTCACTTCATACTGCAAGTTCATCTCGATTATGATTTCCTGCGTGCCGGTGGGAATTTGGGGAGCCGGAGCAACCGCTTTTTCCGCCACTCCGCCGGCGCCGAACCCGCTGGCGTAATTTTGCGCGTCCGGCGACTGGATTATATTCTCATACCAGCCGGTGACTTTTTTGAGTTTCACTCCGGCCGCTTTGGCTAGATCGCCTGATTTCGCTTTGGCGTCCGCGATGGCTTTGAGTCGCGCTTGCTGTTTGAGATTATTGATGTCCGAAACGTCAAAACGGACGCTCAAAACCTGATTGGTCCCGGCTTTGCCGGCTTCCGCAATCACTTTGCCGATTAAATCTGGGTTATCCTTGATATTTTTGATTTTCACTAAAAGTTGCTGGTCGGCGCCGTATCCGGAAAGGCGGGATATTCCGTCAAGGTAATCGTGCTGCGGAAAGAGGGAATAATTCTGCGTAGCGATGTCTTCTTTTTTGATGCCCACCGCCTTGATCGCTGGAATTATTTTCCCCATTTTTTCATTAATTTGGCGCAGCGCCTCTTCGGCCGTTGGAGCTTTTTCAATATGAACTCCCAGAACGACATTGGCCATATCCGGCTGATAGGCCACTTTTCCCTGTCCGGTCACGGCCACCTGATTTTGCGGCTGACTCACGATCCTTTCCCGGAGAACGGAAACAATCACAATCGCGCCTAAAACAATGACTCCCAAAAGCGTGATAATGAATTTGGGGCTTTTATATTGGCTTAGCAAATTGTTGTTTCCATCCATAATTTTGGTTTAATAATTATGATTATACCGCATAATACAAAACTGGCAATAAATGATTTCTATGAGCTGTTTTTATGCGGAAGCTCGAAATTTACCGTCGAAGAATTTTTTACCCTGTAGCCAAATATAAAACATTTGTACTTTGAGGTATGCTAATTTCATTAGCACGCGCCTAAATACTTATTAACTTTTTTAAAATGTCTAAATCTTTATCTGTATTCTCAAGTTTTGTTTTTTTGTCTTTATCTTCCTCTAATACTTGTTTATGGCGTAATTTAGCACAATATAGTGATTGCAAGTCAACAACAGATAAATTTATCCCATTAAATTCTCTTTCTTCTATTTTATTAAACTTAAATTTTCCGTCAGCTAAATTAATCTCACTATCAGTGGTCAAAAATAATAATTCAATTGCTATATTATCAATTTTTAAATATCCTCTTTTTCTTCCATTTCTATATTTAAAACATACTTCATAATTTTTGAACAAATTAATAATTTTTTCTACATCATCTTCAATGATAATATCAATATCCTCGCATTCGCGATAAAATTTCCTATTATATATAGCAACTGCCACACTTCCAAAAATTGCCCATTTTAATTTACCTCTTAACAACTCATTAACTTTTATTAACACTTCTTTCATTTTTTATTGACTGCCAAAATCGCTGTTGTCGCACTAATCTAACTCTTTTTGCATATTCCTGGGATGCTTCAAGTTTGACAGAAAAATCAATTATTTCCCACTCTTTTTTATCTAACCTATTATGATCAAATAAGTGGTGATGTAATGGACATAAATACAAATAATTTTTTTCGTCGCTGGGACCACTGACATTTTTAGGTATTATATGACAGTAGTGTGTGATTCTTTTTTCACCACAAATTTCACAAGGTTTATAATTATTGCTGTATGACCTCGCTTGTTTTTCTAAAAAATTTTTTATAGAAGGAGTAGTAGTTTGCAGTGGTATTTTTATTCCAAATTTAGTTTCAAGTTTTTTAGACCCTATCCAAGAATTTAACAATGCTACTGTCCTATTTCTAAGATCTATAAGATTATTATGAGTTTTCAAATCCAGGTTGTGCTTTTTAATAAAACTCGAAAATAAATCATGCAGGGCTTTACGAAACTCAAAAGTATTGTGATAAAACTTTCCGTATAGATATTTATTCTTTTTTATAACTTTAAGTTTGGCCACTTTAAATAAAAACTACTATAAATTACAATGCCCAGTCAAGGACGGTCCTCGACTAACTCCCGCAAAAAATCGAAGATTTTTTTGAGCGGGTGAGCGGGTGAGGGGAATCGAACCCCTGGCATCAGCTTGGAAAGCTGAGGTATTGCCATTATACGACACCCGCCTTTGCTTTATAAAATTTTCACTTTATAACTTTTAACTCTTCCCATTATACCCAAAAATCATTTCTTGTCCAGATTTAGCCCATTTTTATTCAGAAAATTCATAAAGTTACCAGTTCTATTTTTCTTAAAACTATTTTTTATTGCTATAGCAATAAAAAATAGTTTTAAGATTCTAAGATTTATTGATTTTGAAAAATTCTTTTACTATCTTGTCGTTTTCTATTTCCGAAGCAATAATAATTTTCATTTCCTCGGAACTTAATGCGAAAAAATTCCTGATTAATTCGACCTCCCTTTTGAATTCATACGGACACACCCAAACGCTTTTTTGTAATTTAAAAAAATTTAATTCCTTGAGTTTTCCACGCAGGGCTTCTCTTTTTATTTTGTGCTCGTCCGGAATATCAAATATGATAATCCTCCATTTTTTGTCCCATTTTTTTGGCTTTTTTATTTTGAGATTGTCAATCTGATATTTCTTCGCTAATTTTCTGCCTTTCTCTGAAAGATGAACATATAATTGTTTTCCCCGGTATTCCATTTTTATCAGCCCCTTTTTTCTAAGATGATAGAAAGTATCATAAAACTTCTTTCGATTATTTCTTTCTAATTTAACAGAGGATTTTTTTATAATCTTTGGCAGTANATAATAGGCAAAAAATGGCAAAGCCACNAAAGCCACTATACCCCCGCTAATCGCCAGTAGAATATTTTTAGTCGTCTCATCTCCTNATTTNTTTCTCATGTTTCAAATTATAACGCAAAGCATAAAATTTAGCAACTATTTTTTTATGCTATAGCAAGAAAAAATAGTATTTTAAAAAAGATGAGTTATTGGAAAAATCCCCAGTACGGGGATTTTCCATTCACAAAAAGAGAATTGACATATCTTTTAAGATTTCCACAATCCATGGATATTGCAATAAGCGCGGGCAACGATTTTTTCCGCCTTGGTTCCAAACTCCGCTTCCGGCGCGTCGCCCGGCTTCAAGTACTTCCGGCAGGACTTTCCCTCCCCTTCCGGCCAAATTTCAATCCATTCAATATAGTGCTTTTCTTCCATTGGATGGGGAACAGAGCCAATTTTGACTTCTATACCGTTTTCAGTTCTCTCAATTATCGGCACATGCTTTTCTTTTCCTTCCGACTCAATTCCTTTTTCAACTAATAATTCCATCGGCTCTCCGCAGCAAACCAGCGGTCCTCCTCCGACATACAAAACTTCGATAATATTCCCGCAGATGTTGCATTTTTGGATTTCTCCTCTTGTTTTCGCGTTCGCCATAAATTTATTTTTAATAATTACATATTATATTATACACCACTTTGAAGATTATATTGCGCAATTTATTGACATATTGAATATGATATCACATTATACTTAATACATACTTCATAATTCATTATTCATGCCTCATAATTCATACATTCTCATCCGCTACGGGGAAATCGCCCTGAAAGGCGGCAACCGCAGATTTTTTGAAGAAAAACTGATAGCCAATATCAAGGAGAAATTAAATCGGGAACTGCCGGAAAGTTTTGAATTTGTCCGCAGAATTTCCGGACGGATATTGATAAAAATAAAAGGAAATATTCCTAATTCCAAATTCCTAATTCTTAATTCTATATTTGGCATTCACAGCTTATCTTTCGCTTCCGAATCCAGCCAGGATATTAATAAACTAAAGAAGGACTGCTGGAATTTGATGAAAGAAAAATTTTCCGCCAAAGGCGGATCCGCCTCAGGCGGAAAAACTTTCAGAATCACCGCCCAAAGGTCAAATAAAAATTATCCGCTCATTTCGCAGGAAATAAATGAAAAAATAGGAAAGTATATTTTAACTAAACTTAGACATCGGATGTCTAAGTCAAAGGTTTGCGTAAAATTAACCGATCCGGACATTAATTGCCATATCGAAATCATCGAAAAATGCGCATTTATATATTTGGAAAAAATTCCGGGTCCCGGCGGCATGCCGGTTGGCACCGGAGGAAAAGCGCTCGCGCTGCTTTCCGGAGGCATTGATTCGCCCGCCGCCGCTTATTATCTTTTAAAGCGGGGGGTGAGAGTGGATTTTATCCATTTTCATTCTATGCCTTACACTTCCCCGGCATCGGTAGAAAAAGTAAAAAAATTAGCCGGAATATTAAACAAATACCAATCAAATTCAAAAATTTTTCTCATTCCCTTCGCTGATATTCAGAAAGAAATTATGATGAAAGTTCCGGAAAAACTGCGGGTAATATTTTACCGCCGTCTGATGATGAAAATCGCCGAAGAGATTGCCAAAAAAGAAAATTATCTCGCGCTCATCACCGGCGAATCCGTCGGGCAAGTGGCGTCGCAAACATTAGAAAATATGAAGGCCATTGAGGATGCAGTAAAAATACCGGTATTAAGGCCGCTCTGCGGATTTGATAAAGAAGAAATAATAAACAAAGCTAGGGATATAGGAACTTATGCTATTTCCATTCTGCCCCACGACGACTGCTGCGCGAGATTTGTTCCCAAACATCCGGAAATCCGGGCGAAACTTAACGAAGTGAAACAAGCCGAAAAAAATATGGAGGTGAAAAAATTAATTAAAAAATCTTTGGATAAAATGGAAATAATTTCAGCAATATAATTTAAAACTACTAATATTGTCATTGGCGAAAATTAATTCTGAAATAAATCAGGCGATTAGCGGTAATATTATACGCGATAACAATTAACTTATTTAAATATATGATGGGAAATTATTGGGGAAATATGATGGGTTGGGGAGGCGGAGGATGGTTCGGCTTCGGGTGGATTTTTATGGTCGTTTTTTGGGTCCTCATAATCTGGGCTGTCATCGCCCTCATCCGAGGCGGAACAGGCCACGGTTTTATGTGCGGGCATGATCATGATCACGGCGAACATAAAAAAGAAAGTACAGTCATGGATATCCTCAAGGAACGCTACGCCAAGGGAGAAATCGACAAAAAAGAATTTGAAGAAAAGAAAAAAGATCTGGCATAATTGTAAAGTTAGATAGAAAAATCCTTCGCTGTCGCGCGAAGGTTTTTATAATATCCTAAATAACAATATAACAATTTAGCCATTTAATAATTCAATTATTATCTTTTCGCCCGTTTCCTTTCCACTTCGGTAAGATACTGTTTTCGCAGCCGCACGCTTTTGGGCGTCACTTCCAGATATTCGTCCTCCGCCATTACTTCCAGTCCCCGTTCGATGGTAAGTTTCATAGGGGGAATAAGTTGGATAGCGTCATCCGTTCCCGAAGCGCGCATATTAGTAAGCTGTTTTCCTTTGATGGGATTGACCGCCATATCTTCGCCTTTGGAAACATTGCCGATGACCATACCTTCATACACTTCCGTTCCGGGATCGATATACAACACGCCTCGTTCCTGAAGATTATGCAAGGAAAAGCCCAGCGCTTTCCCGGAAATCATGGAGATCATGGAACCCACATCCCGCTTCTGGATTTCTCCGACATAAGGTTTATATCCGACGAACCGGGAACACAAAATTCCTTCGCCCCGGGTGTCCACGATGAATTCACTGCGATATCCCAAAAGTCCGCGCGTCGGAATTTCAAAAATCATCCTTGTTTGATTTCCCGTATTTTTCATATCAATCATCACGCCTTTCCTTTTCCCCATTTTTTCGATCACCGTCCCGGAAAATTCCTTCGGCGCATCCACTGTTGCTTGTTCAAACGGCTCCAGTTTTTTTCCTTCCACCTTTTTAATAATCACCTGCGGCTGGGAGACCTGCATTTCATATCCTTCCCGCCTCATATTTTCCAGAAGAATGGCAATATGCAACTCTCCGCGCCCGTAGACCTTGTAAGAATCAGAAGAAAAATCGATTTTGAGCCCCACATTAACCTCCAATTCTTTTTCCAGCCGTTCTCTCAATTGTTTATTAGTGACGAATTTTCCTTCCCTGCCGGCAAAAGGAGAATTATTAACCAAAAAATTCAAAGATATAGTCGGCTCGTCCACTAAAATTGCCGGCAGCTTTTTTTGCTGGATATCATCGCAAAGAGTTTCTCCGATATCAATATCCGGAAAGCCGGCCACCATTACAATGTCCCCCGCGTACGCTTCCGCCACTTCTTCCCGCTGAATCCCGTTGAAAGTAAAAAGTTTCGTCACTTTTCCGGATTCATTTTTTCCGTCCATCTTTTTGAGAACCAAATTGCTTCCGGCCTTTACTTTTCCTTCATAAATCCTTCCCACTGCCAGCCGTCCCAAAAAATTATCATATCCCAGATTAAACGGCTGGAAGCTGAATGGAATATCAATGTTCGCTTCCGCCGGTTTTACTTTCAATAGCACTGTATCCAGAAGCGGGGAAAGATCCTCGGACTCGTCCGCCAAATGGATTTTGGCCACTCCCTCTCTTCCGGCGGAATAAACCACGGCAAAATCCAACTGCTCGTCTGTCGCGCCCAGATCTAAAAACAATTCAAACACTTGTTCCTGCGCCAGATCGGGATCGGCCGCGGCTTTATCAATTTTATTTATCACTACGATGGGTTTCAGCCCCAGTTCCAAGGATTTTTTCAGCACGAACCTTGTTTGCGGCATCGGCCCTTCCTGCGCGTCCACTATTAAAAGTACGGAGTCAATCGAACGCAAAACGCGCTCCACTTCGGAGCCGAAATCGGCGTGCCCAGGCGTGTCCACGATGTTGATTTTCGTCCCGCGATAAAAAACCGAAGTATTCTTGGAATAAATCGTAATGCCGCGCTCTTTTTCCAGCGCGTTGGAATCCATGGTCGCGTTCTCGTCTTTCACTATTCCGCTCTGCCGCATAATCGCGTCGGTAAGCGTCGTCTTTCCGTGATCCACATGCGCTATAATGGCTATATTTCTAATCTCCATAATTTTATTAAATGATCGATACTTGCCCCGTAGCAAGCTCTGCTTTACTACTGGGGTGGGCAATGATTGCAATGTTTCTGATCTCCATACTTTACTAATTACTAATCAATTACGAATATACTAATCATTAATTATTCGTATATTCGTATAAAATTCGTAAAGATAACAAAAAACTGCCGTCCCCAGCAGAAAAATAAAATCCACTTACCTATTGATTATACGGATTTGCTGCNCTTTGTCAAATAAAATCGCGTAAAAATATTACTTTCCGCACGCATAGAGGCAAGGGTCAATCCAATCCGAAATATTTTCTTTGCTTTGGACATAGCCGAGAATGTTGATCGCAGTTCCTTTGTGGATTCCCAAATGCAAGTGTTTCCGTTCGCCGTTTGTTTCAGAGCTG
>C687J35174_10001661_pt1 | contig 32174 bp, 35 predicted proteins | sample RifCSPhighO2_01_FD_35174 | JGI IMG/M metagenome (IMG submission 35174) | reverse complement strand
GCGCGAGGGCGCAGTCCCCGCACTTGGCCGCGGTGCGGTCGAAGAAGTACTTGATGCTGTGGCAGCTGAGGATGAAGAGCACCCCGAACAGCACGTAAAGCATCTCCACCGAGACATCCAGAATATCAAATGTCACTCCAGCCGAAAGGCTTCGGAGGAAAACAGGGATGACCTCCCGCAGATGGAACGGCATCAGGATGACCGTCGCCCAGATGAAGTACTTGTGGTAGTAGAACAGCTTCGAATCTCCAAAGTACAGGGTCTTGCCGAGCAGCCTCGCCAGCCAGGAGAACGGCGCCTTCGCCCAGAGTCCCTTCGGCTCCGGGTCGCACAGGTAGTCCTTGGTGTTGCAGTGCGTCGGGTGCAGCCAGGCGAACCTGCGCAGCAGGAACCGCACATAGTAGCAGGTCACGGTGCGGAGGATGATTGCCGCGATGAAGACCGCCGGGACGACCGCTGCGAGGCTCACTTTCGCTCACCCCAGGAGTCCAGCGGGCCTGGCTTGTTCCTCACTCTCCGGATGAGCGCGTTGACGATGTTGTTCTCCTCCACGATGCGCTCCTTCGCGTAGGTGATGAAGTTCTCGGTGATGCGGATGCCCTGGGGGCAGGACGAAGAACAGCAGCGGTTCATGTTGCAGTTCCAGATGTCCTTGTGCATGAATAGCGAGCGGTCCATGCTGTCCTTGGGGTGCCGGTCCAGGCCCACCGCGTGGACGATGTTCACCGGGCCGGGGAAGGGCAGCTCCTTGTGGTTCCGGATGACATGGCAGACGTCATAGCAGATGTAGCACTCGATGCACAGGCGCGCTTCCTCCGCCTCGTGCAGCTCGTGCTCCTTTATCCGCCAGAACTCCTTCTTCGCGTCCTCCTCCGGGCGGGGGGCGAGCCAAGGGCTGAGCTTCGCGAGTTTCTCGCGCACCTCGCGCACATCGGCGACCAGGTCCTTGACGCACGGGAAGGAGAGCATCGGCTCGATGAGCATCTTCCCGCGCACCTCGGTCTTGCAGGTCAGCACCGGCTTCCCGTCCACCTCCATCGCGCAGGAGCCGCAGATGCCCTCCCTACAGTTCCACCGGTACGCCAGCGTGCCGTCGAGATTCCTCTGGATGTACCGCACCGCGTCGAGGACTTTCATGCCCTTGACATAGGGCACCTCGTACTCGACGTATCGCGGAGTCTTCTCCCTCGTGGGGTCGAAGCGCCGCACTACTGCAGTGACATGTTCCTGGACTGCATCCATTGCCTGACCTCTGGTCCTATCTCGGGAAGCGGCCGCGTCTTCAGCAGCATCCTCCCGCGGTTGACACAGATAATATTGCGTTTCCAGTCTTTCCGCATCTCCGGGAAGTCGGTGCGCATGTGCGCCCCTCGGGACTCCTGGCGCATGAGCGCGCTGCGCAGGATGGCCTCGCACACCACCAGCGCGTTCCCGGCATCGAGATAGTCCAGCCAGCCGGGGTTGAAGCGCAGGTCGCCGCTCACGGCCATGGCCCTCTTTGCGAGGGCCTGCAGTTTCGCGAGCCCTTCCTCCAGTCCGGCGGCGCTGCGCTCTATCGCCGCGTGCTGCCACATCAGCTCGCGCACCTCCTCCTGCACAACTGCCGGTGAGATGCCGTCCTTCCTGCCGAAGGAGGTGGTGATGCGCGAGTACTCGGCATCGATCTCCGCCCTGTCCGGAGCTGCCGCCGGAGCGGCCTTCGCGTACTCCGCCGCTGCCTTTCCTGCGATGTTCCCGAAGACCACGAGGTCCGTCAGCGAGTTTCCCCCGAGGCGATTCGCCCCGTGGACCCCGCTCGCGACTTCGCCCGTGGCGAAGAGCCCGGAGAGCGAGGTCATGGCGGTGTCCGGCTCGACGCGGATTCCGCCCATGGCGTAATGCGCGGTGGGGGCGATTTCCATGGGCTCCTTGGTGATGTCGACTCCCTGGAAATCCTGCATCATCTTCACCATCTTGGCGAGCTTCTTCCGGATGAACGGAGCGGGCTTGTGGCTGATGTCGAGATAGACCGCGCCGCGGGGAGTGCCGCGGCCCTCCTTGACCTCGGTGTAGATGGCTCGCGCGACGATGTCCCGCGCGGAGAGTTCCATCCGCTTCGCGTCGTAGCGCGTCATGAAGCGCTCTCCCTTGCTGTTCTTGAGGACGCCCCCCTCGCCGCGCACCGCCTCGGTGACCAGGATGCCCATCGCCGTCTCGGGCCACGTCATGCCCGTCGGATGGAACTGGACCATCTCCATGTCCATCAATTCGGCGCCGGCGCGGTAGGCCATCGCCGGGCCGTGGCCGAAGTTCTCTCCGGGCGACGAGGTGATCTTGTAGACGCGAGCGTAGCCGCCGCTCGCGAGCACCACCGCGCGGGCGAGATAGCAGTAGAATTCTCCTGTCTTCAGGTTAACCGCCGTGGCGCCGATGGCGCGCTTCCCCGAGCCGCTCCCTGAGGTGAGCAGCGAGGTGATGACAATCTCCTCCTGGATGTCGATTCCCCGTTTCCGTACCTGGGCGAGGAGCGTCTGCACGAGCTCGAGCCCGGTGCGGTCCCCCACGTGGCACGTCCTTCGGTAGGTGTGCGCCCCGAAGGGACGCTGCATGATCCTGCCATCCGGAGTGCGGTCGAAGACCGCTCCCCAGCGTTCCAGCTCGAAGAGCCGCTCCGGTGCGTCCCTGGCGAGCCGCTCCGCTATCTCCGGATGCGAGAGGAACTCGCCCTCCTTCAGGGTGTCGGCTGCGTGGACAATCCAGCTGTCTTCAGGGTCCAGGTCCCCGAGCGCGGCGTTGATTCCGCCTTCTGCCATCACCGTATGGGCCTTTCCCTGCAGTGTCCGTCCGAGAACCGTGACCTGGGCGCCGGCGTCGTGCGCCGCGATGGCGGCGCGGAGGCCAGCACCTCCAGAGCCTATGACGAGAACTTCGACAGGAACCGTTCGGACGTTCTGGCCTGGCATCCCAGGCGCTCCCTGGGCGACGGCTCTTAAATACCTTTGCTTGGAATGCCTCGATGCGCAGTACGATACCTATACATTCCAGACAATGCGTTCATAATCCCCTTGAGCCAGTTGTTTCCTGCACCACAGGAGGGGGCTGTGCCGCACACGGTCCCCTCCCCCTTTATCTCGCCCCGAAATTTTTGTAGGCCGGAGTGANGNGCAAGTATCGGGATNTCNCNCCGGTCGGATATNCTCGCANGNCCNACTCTNACTNCNNCCCACGCCCCATCACACAGTTCCGTGGGTCGGCGCGCTTGAAAACGGGCTTGTCAGCGCGAGGCCGATTCAATACGTCGCGTGCCAAACTATTTAAGAGGCTATTCCCATAGTGTGCGCATGGAACTCAGGCGGGTCCTCCCTCTCCTTCTGGCGCTCGGCGCCGCAGCCCTCGTCCTCACCGGGAGCGCTGCGACCGCGATGCAGTTCCTCACGGGCGGATGGTCCGCGGCCAAGTCGGCTCTGCCGGCGTACACCCTCCTCATCGTCGGTGGCACGGTACTCCTCCTGATGATGGGGGCATACTTCCGGGTGCGGGAGAGCCAGGTGCGCATGAGGTCACAGGTCGTCATCACCTTCATGAAGCTGCTCTTCGTGGGCGCGCTCATCGCGGTCGTCGCCGCGGCAGTCTTCTTTTACCTGCGGCTCCGTCCGTAATCCTCGCTGCCCTTCCCGTGCTCCACGAGCAATGCGTGGAATTCCTGGTAGAGCGCGGCATCCCTCGGAAGCGAGCGCTCGAACAGCGCCTTCAGGGCATCATAGCGGGTCTCGCGCGTCATCCCGGCCGAGAGGAGGACGCGTCTCGTGTACGCGTCAACGACGAACGTGGGCACCCTGTACGCGTAGAGGAGGATGCTGTCCGCGGTCTCCGGCCCGATGCCCCAGAGCGAGAGCAACTCATCCCGCGTAGGAGTGCGTCCCGGGAGCCCCTGGAAGAAATACGCGAACACTTTGAGCTTTTTCGCCTTCTGGTTGAAGTACCCCGCGGGACGGATGTGCGCCGCGAGCTCCTTCTCGGGAAGCCCCAGCAGCGCGGCCGCGCTGAGGGCCTTCACCGCCTTCAGCCGCAGGAGCGCCTTCTCCACGTTCGGCCACGCGGTGTTCTGGGTCAGGATGGCTCCGACGCAGATTTCGAAGCGCTGCCCCGCGTTGCGGGGATACGTGAAGTCTCCCGGATGATAGCCGCGGAGCGAGCCGGTCTTCGTGGGATTTGTTCCTCTCACCCCGAGCAGCGGCCACCAGCCCTGGGGGCCGTGCTCCTTCAGGAGCGCGCGGTAGAGTTCTCCGAGTGCAGTCTTCCCCATAGCCTGTCCACCTGCGCCCGCAGCAGCTCCAGCTTCGGGTCGTCGCCGCTGTTGTAAATGGTGTAGTCGGAGAACGGCCAGCGTACCATGCTCCTGCGCTGCAGCTCGACGACCGCCTCGGCATCCTCACGGGAGAAGCCGCGGCTCTGCATCAGTCGGTAGCGCTGGATGTCCGGCAGGCACTCCACCTGGATGACCGCGTCAAGCCGCGAGGCGTACCCGGACTCGTAGAGCCGCGATGCCTCGATGACCACGCTCCCTTCCGCCGCCCTGACGCGCTCCTCTATCTCGCGCAGCACATAGGGCCAGGCAATCCGCTCCAGCTTCGCAAGCATCTTCTCATCGGAGAAGACCTTCTCCCGGAGCTTCTTCCGGTCCACCGCAGGGGGCCAGGAGAGGATTCCCGGGCCGAAGGAGAGCAGGAGCCGTGCCTGCAGCGTACGGTTGCTTCGGTAGAGGCCGTGCACGATGCGGTCCGCGTCGAGCACGGTGCAGTCCTTCTCCGCGAGTAACGCGCCCACGGTGCTCTTGCCGGAGGCGATGCCCCCGGTGAGGCCGATGATGCGCTCGAGTGTCATCGTTCCCTCCGGATATAGGTCGCGAGGCCTTCGATGTGCGACAGCTGCGTGCTGAAAAGAAATTCCCGGAAGACGTTGTCCACCTGGACGCCGAGGCGCGAGAAGCCCTGGCGGAGCTTGCTGTACAGCAGCTTTCCCTCCTTGTCCAGGTCCGTGAGGATGACGACGCGCTTCGAGCGCGCGGAGATGCCTTCCACGACCTCGTGCAGCGGCTCTCGGCTGAGCGTGACCACATCCAGGATTCCGAACTGCTCCAGCGCAGCGCGGTCCTTTGGCCCCTCGACGACGATGGGGCAACCCGCTGACTGCAGCGCCGCGAGCCAGTCCTCCAGGGACTCCATGCGGTCCATGCGATGGGAAGCGTGGTTGTGCCTATAAGGATTGCGCCGGACCAGGGAGATGAGTCCGAGATTTAGGCCGCGATGCCGCACGGTTTCCGGGCTGCAGCACCGTCATACCGGACATCATCCGCAATGCGGCCAATCCCGCCCTCGGGCTCGCCTATTCGCGGGGCGGAGCGGCCCGCTCCACGAAGATGGAGTGCTTGTCGAGGCCCTGGAGCTCCTCCAGGATGCGGCTGATGATGACCTTCCTCGGGTCCGGCATCAGCTTGATACGGTCCTGCATGTCCTGGAAGCTGGAGAACGGGCGGATCTTCCGCTCATTGACTATCTCCCACATACGCTTCTTGCCCATGCCCGGGAGCAGCTCCAGGGAGTGCATCCGCGTCGAGAGGGGCTGGGCCTTGTTGAAGAACTCCACGAAGCGGGCCTCCTCCTTCTGCACGATGTCCTTGAGGACGAATTCCAGCTCGGCGCGCGCGGTGTGCGTCAGGCGCTCGAAGGCGAGCCTGCCCTGGATGTGGTGAATCTTGTCCCGCTTGCCCTCTCCGATGTAGACTTCCTCGAGGGGCTGCAGCGCGGTCCCCGTGCGGGGCACCAGCTCGAGCAGCACGAATCGCGTCTTGCCGACGGCCTGCGCCACGGGCGATTTCAGATGAGCGGGCTTGTTCTCGAAGGGGTAGCCGTTCGGCAGGTAGTCCAGCACAATGGCGGCCTCCTCCCGTGGTTTTCTCAACTCGTCATTAGGTGTCATCCCGGCTCATCCCCCTCTATTCTTTCTTTGCCGGGGAGAACTCCCTCACGACGTCGGCAATCTTTTTCAGGTTCTCTGCGCTCACAGAGAGAGGATAGGCCTGGAGGACCATCTTCACCTCGTCGGGCGAAGCGGGCATGAGATCCACTATCTTGATGAGGTGCATGTCCTTGAGCCGGGGCACCTCGAGCTTGTGCAGCTTCTCCAGCAGCTCCACATGGCTCTTCTGCTTGAGGAACTGGGAGAGGTATTCTTCGACCTTGGTGACCCGGAAGCTCACGACTTCCCCGTCGCGCTTCTTCACCTTCCTCAGCTCCTGCAGCAGGTCTCCCATGCTGAGGGCATCCTCGGTGATGATTTTTGCGTCGGTCATTGGCGGAGAAGGTGCACGGGGTGCACCACGAGGGTTTTCTTCTTGGAAAGGTCCTTGATTGTGACGCGGTAGCAGTCNCCAGTCTTGCTGTCGACAACCCCGCCCCGGCCCTGGAAGCGCGGGTGGAACATGCCCTTGTGGTAACTCGCCTCAAGGGCGAGNNTGACGCGCTGGCCNGGAGAGAACTCCGCCANGTACCTCGCGATGCTCAGCTTCCCGTTCGTGCCGGGCTTCTTCGCAATCTTGTGCCTGGTCTTCCTGCGGTATCCGCCCTTGCGATTGGTCATGGTGTCAGCCTTCCGGCTCAGCGGGGAGGAGTCCCAGCGTTTAAAAAGGTTGCGGCCTCGGCCTCGCAGGAAGAGCCCGCAGAGAGTCGGCCGCTTTGCGGAGAATATCCGTCATTCCGGCGATGCAACCCGGAACTCGCACGACACTCTGGCCGGAATCAGCAGATTTCCTGCATGGCCGTCAGGAACCCTTCTGGTATCGTCCCCTGCGCTCGACGAGCGCCAGGCGCTCGAGCACCGGGCCGGACTGCTCCAGTCTTGCCTTCCGATAGGCCGAAATCGCCGCGCCGAAGAAATCCTCCGCGAGCGCAGGATGCCGGGATGTCAGCGCCCTCCTCAGGAGGTGCAGGTCCACCGCCTTGTCCTCGGCCTTCGCAGAGTAGTATCCCAGGCCGAAGTCGATGAGGTGCAGCCTCTTCCCGATGAGGAGCATGTTCGAGGTGGTGAGGTCGCCATGGATGATGTCGTTCTGGTGCAGCTGCGCCACGAGCGCGCCGAGCTGTTCCGCGAGGGGGTTCCAGTCGCAGCTCCCGTCGAGCAAGTCCCTGACCTTCTCGCCGCAGAGCAATTCCATGCGAATCTCGGCCGCCCTGTCGTCCATTGCCCGCAGCTCCGGAGACGGGAAGCCCAGGCGATGCAGCTTCTCAAGGATTCCGGCCTCCTGCCTCGTCCTTGTGGAACGGAGTCGCACGTCGATGTCCGGATGGCGGTAGCGCTTCTCCTTCCTGAGCTTCACGGCGTCCCCATCCCGGGCAACGACAACTGCCTCGGCGCCGTCACCGAGAACGGATTCCATCCTTTCAGGGGAACCGCGCGGCCTTTAAAAATGCTGNCAGGTCCCGGACCCAGGAGAGTNCATGGTGGTCTCACCGTGATGCCCGGCATTGTCCGCAATGCGGCCGCTGCGGTCGCGAGCCTTTTCCGATGGGCGCATGGCAAAGCTTTTAAGCCGCTGCGTCACTGCGGAGATGTGAGCCAGGCGCGAGCAACAGGAGGCTCCAAGAGTTCCCGAGTGGTCTTTCTGGACGGGAAGTATTACCGCGGAAATGCGCTCCCGGACTGGCTCACCCTTGAGGAGTTTCTCTTCACCCATACCCTGCACTACGGCGGAGGCGCATTCGAGGGGGGGCGGTGCTATCCCAACAGGAAGAAACCGGGCGTCCTCAACGTCATCGGACTCGACCTCCGCGTGGAGAGGCTTTTCGGCTCTTTGGAGTACATCTGGCTCCGTCCTCCTGCAGGTGCCCCGCTCTGGGACCGATTTTCCAAGAGCCACCCNGCGNTGGCCAGGAAGTACGCGGAGTTCTTCCAGAGCACCGGCCAGAAGGTGGCTGCCCGGCCTGCCGAGGGACTCACGTTCACCAAGGCCGAGGCTCGCGAGGCCATCCTGAACACCATCCTGCTCAACGTCGCGTCGGGAAACATCAGCCCGGACACCGGCGGGTATTTCAGGCCGCTCGCGTGGGTGGGGGCGAGGGCCGACCGCTCCCTTGGAGTCTTCTCCCTCCACCATCCGAAGCATTTCATGGTCGCTGCCATCCCCTGGGGGAAGTACCTGGGAGAGCTGGAATTCCAGCGCGGAGCTCCGGTCCTTGTCGCCGAGACGGGAAACGCTGAGTTCAACCGGCACCACAAGCTGGTCTCCAACTACGCGACGGGCCAGCGTGCGGTGAACACCGCGAAGTCCAATCACTTCTCGGAGATGCTCCTGACGGACACCTCTTCGAAGCGCCATCTCCTGGAGGGAACTGGCGAGAATCTGCTCTTCTACGAGGGCAAGGGGCGCTGGATATCCCCCAAGCAGGAGGGTCATCCCATCCTTCCCGGGAAGACCCTGTGGACGCTCACCCGTATCCTGGATGCGCAGGGCGCCAAGGTGGCGTTCAGGGATGTGCCTCTGGACGAATTGCTCGCAGGCAAATTCAGGGGGGTGGCGATGACCGGGACAGCGGCAGAACTCACCCCCATCTGCCTGGTGTTCGATTCGAAGACGGACCGCTGCGTCGAGCTTGATGTCCCCGAGGAGATGAAGCAGCTCCAGCGGACGTACCTTGACCTTGTGCAGGGGCTCGACCTCCCTGATGCGCTGAAGGGGCTCCAGAAGCAGCTCGTCACCGAGGTCCGATGGGAAGGACACGAAGGCTTGCTCCGTCAGCTCGACGGGGAGCCGCTGCAGCACCCTGCCTGAGCNTCAGTGCATGCTCCAAAAATGGGATTATGTATACCTGCTTATCAAATAAAAATAAGTTTATTTCCCATTTTAACTCTCAGTTTTGTAAATCCTCCGTATCTTCGGCCGATAGGCTTATTAATAATGCATCATCCAGATGATGCTGTCTTCGTGACCTAGTGGAACTCATGGAACCGAACCCCGCGCCGGAAGAGGAAGTCTACGGAGCGAAGCACATCACCGTGCTTGAGAACCTGGAGGCCATCCGCAAGCGGCCGGGCATGTACATCGGTTCCACCGACCAGCGCGGGCTGCACCATCTCGTCTACGAGGTGGTGGACAACTCCATCGACGAAGCCCTCGCGGGATTCTGCACCAAGATAGTGGTGAAGCTGCACGCCGACGGCAGCGTTTCCGTCGAGGACAACGGCCGGGGCATCCCGGTGCAGAACCATCCCCAGTACGGGAAGTCAGCTCTCGAGATTGTGATGACCAAGCTGCACGCCGGCTCGAAGTTCGACCGGAAGACCTACAAGGTCAGCGGCGGCCTCCATGGCGTAGGAATCTCCGTGGTGAACGCCCTCTCGGTGAAACTGGAGGTGTGGGTGAACCGCGAGGGGCACATCTATTACCAGCAGTATGCGCGGGGTACTCCTGTCGGTGAAGTCAGAGTCCTGGGCGATTCCGCCACCAGGGGCACTACCGTCCGCTTCTGGCCTGATACTCAGGTGATGGAAACCCTGGACGTGGACTGGGGCACTATCGAAGAGCGCCTCCGGGAGCTGGCCTTCCTGAATCCCGGACTGGAAATCACCCTCTCGGATGAGCGCACCGGCAAGAGCGAGCGTTTCCACGCCAGCGGCGGCATCGTCGAATTCGTCCGGTATCTCAATCACGGCCAGAAGCCGCTGCACGACCCCATCGTCCTCCGGAAGGAGAAGGACGACATGCAGATGGAGGCGGCCCTCCAGTACGCCGAGGCTTATCATGAGCGCATTTTCGCCTTCGCCAACAACATCAACACCCATGAAGGCGGCACCCATCTCACTGGATTCAAGAGCGCGCTCACGAGGACGCTGAACGCCTACGCGAAGAGCAGCGGCCTGGGCGAGGAGCAGCTGAGCAGCGACGATGTGAGGGAAGGCCTCACCGCCGTGCTCTCCGTGCGGCTGCGGGAGCCCCAGTTCGAGGGCCAGACCAAGACCAAGCTCGGCAACTCAGAGGTGAAGGGCCTGGTGGAGAGCATGGTGAACGAGGGGCTCGCCAGCTACCTGCAGGAGAACCCCCTGGTCGCGAAAGTGGTACTGGGGAAATGCGTGAACGCGGCCCGCGCCAGGGAAGCGGCCCGGAAGGCCCGCGAGCTCACCCGGCGGAAGAGCCTGCTCGAGAGCACCTCCCTCCCTGGCAAGCTCGCCGACTGCAGCTCGAAGGACCCCGATGAGTGCGAGCTCTTCGTCGTCGAGGGCGACTCCGCTGGTGGGAGTGCGAAGCAGGGCCGCGACCGTAACGTACAGGCAGTGCTCCCCCTTCGCGGAAAGATCCTCAATGTGGAGAAGTCGCGGTTCGTGAAGATTGTCCGGAACAGGGAGATAGCCGCGCTGGTGACCGTCATCGGCACCGGCATCGGGGACGAGTTCGACCTCAAGAAGGCGCGCTACCGGAAGGTCGTCATCATGACGGACGCGGACGTCGACGGAGCCCACATCCGGACACTGCTGCTGACGTTCTTCTTCCGCCACATGCTTCCCCTCATCGAGGCCGGCTACGTGTTCATCGCCAACCCCCCGCTCTACCGCGTGAGCTGGGGGAAGAAGGAGCAGTACGTGTACAACGATGAGGCGCTCAAGGCCCTGGAGGGGCAGAANATCAATATCCAGCGCTACAAGGGACTGGGCGAGATGAACCCCGGGCAGCTCTGGGAGACGACCATGGATCCCGAGCGGAGGAGTCTCATACGGGTGACTATCGAGGACGCGGTGTACGCTGACGAGGTCTTCACCCTCCTCATGGGTGACGATGTGGAGCCCCGGCGAGCGTTCATCGAGGAGCACGCCCTCGAAGTGAAGAACCTCGACGTCTGAACTCCCGCAGGAACCGCAGACCGTAGGCCGCGCCGCTGAGCATGTCCGGCATGACGGCGAGACAGCCAGGAACTCGTATGGCATTACGGCCGAAAGGACTTCTCACGGACCGACACGTTTAAAACGGAATCAGCCTCCCTCCCACGGATGCGCCTGGTGCTCTTCACCGATATCCATGGGAGCGAGTCTGCTCTGGCCTCTGTGCTCGAGAAGGCCAGGGCCGCTGACGCGATTGTCTTCGCGGGGGACATCAACACCGTCGAGGGCAGCGTGGAGAAGCTCCTCCGCGGCCTCTCGCGGGCGGGAAAGCCCTGCATCGTCGTGCATGGCAACCACGACAGCCTGGAGGAGATCAAGGCGGTGTGCGGGAAGTATCCCCCGCTCCTCTTCCTCCACCAGGGGGTGTACGAGCACGAGGGCGTCACCTTCGTGGGCCACGGCGGCGGGGGATTCGCGCGGAAGGACGAGGCCTTNGAGCGCTTCTGGGAGAAGTTCCTCCGCGGCGAGCTGAAGAAGGCGGAAAAGGTGGTGTTCGTGACCCACGCGCCGCCCTATGGCACCAAGGTTGATTCTCTCTACGGCGAGTTCCGGGGCAACGAGTCCTACCGCAGATTCATCGAGGAGCAGCACCCCGTGCTGCACGTCTGCGGGCACTTCCACGAGAACTTCGGGAAGGAGGACTTCATCGGGCCGACCAGGGTCATCAACCCCGGACCGCGCGGAGTGCTCACGGAGATTTAGCGGGACTACAGCCGCCGGTAGTGTAGGACCGGCACCTCGCCTGCGTCCAGTGTCGCGAACCACTTGTCGCACCACGCTCCGGGATTGATGANGTGCATGCCCTCTCCTAGAGCGTAGCGGCTGCCCGCAGTAGGTTCCTCAATCCGAAGCTTCTCGTTGAGAGAGGCGAGTTTTGGCGCGTGGTCGTGGCCACGGATGAGGATATCGACGCCCTCTGCGCGCATCGCGGCGAAGTTNTGGAGGTAATCCTCCTCGCAGAGCAGCCGGAGCCATAGGTCCCTCTCCGCAGAGGGACAGGCAGGATAGCTCACCAGGCTGCCATCAAGCGCGGCATGCATCACCAAGGCGTGCCTGCCGCCGATGTCCAGCGGAACTCTGAAGGGCATCTCGTGCACCAGCAGGTGGAGATAGTCCCTCGCGATGGAATCGGCGTGCAGCTCGTCGTGGAATTCCCAGAAGGACTTGCCCTGGCGTGCCATGCTGCCTGAGTAGATGTATGTGCCGTCGAGGACTGCCAGGTCATGATTTCCCGCCACGCTGACGACCGGTTTTGTTCCCATCCGCTCCTGGAGCGCCAAGAACTGCCGAATGGTCTTCGCCTGGTCGAAATCGCTCAGGCAAATGAGCGCGTCTGGCGCAATCTGCCCCATGGCTGTTTCGAGTGGGCCGAGGTCGCCTCCGTGCAGGTCTCCCATGATGAGGTATCGCATGCTTACTTCCCTGTGGTCCTTCGTTAGTGTCTGTTTAAATCGATTTCTTTTTGTGATGCGCATGAGCAATCCGCACTTGCAGGTTCACCCCACGATGACTGTTTCCAGTTTCCTCAGCCCACAGAAGTCGCTCGCGAAGTTGTACGCTCCGGCGTTCAGGAAGCGGATGGTCTCCCCCTCTTTCGGGGGCCGCGCGAGCCGCACCGCATACCGGAAGAGGTCCATGGAGCAGGGAGTGCAGCCCTTGAGGGTGTACGCCTTCCCCTCGCTGAGTTCGCCATCGACGGCAAGCTTCAGCGGGACGATGAGCGAGTCCATCGCGCTGTTGTACACCGAGCAGTCCAGGATGACCGTGTCGCCGACGACACGCTTCACCGTCGTCTCCAGCACCACGGAGGGCGCGGCGATGAAGCGCCCCGGCTCCGCGATGACCTTGATATCGCGTTCCTTTGCGAACGCCACCACCTCCCGGAGCTTCCGGAAGATGCCCTCGAGAGCGTCATCCGAGCTGTTCGCATAGCGCGCCGGGATGCCCCCGCCGATGTTGAGCAGCTGGATGCCTGCCTCGTCGTCCAGAATGCCCTTGAGTTCCTCCACCAGCGACCACTCGCTGATGTTCTGGCTCTTGCGATGGACATGGACCCCGAGCGCCTCGATTGCCGGATGGCCCTGCAGCTCCGCAATCTTCCTCCGTACCGTGGCTGAGTCCATCCCGAAGACGTAATGCCTGCCGGTGAAGACCGAGTGCTCCCGGAACCGGGCGCGGAGCAGCAGGGAAATGTGATGGGAAGAGCTTCCGAGAAAGCCTTCCAGGGCGGCGAGGTCCGCGGTGTTGTCCACCACGAAGCGCGTCACCCCGCGGGAGACTAGCGAGTCTATCTCCTTCACATCCCAGCCCTGGCCGTAGTACCACACCCGCTGCGGGTCGCGGATGAGTCCGAGGTCCTCCATCGGGTGCATGACAAACAGCGCATCCGTCTCCCGCTCCAGGAGCTCGGCGACGAGGGGATTCGTCTTCACGCTGTACGCGACCGTCAGGCCGAGTTCGCGCAGCTTTCTGTACTTCTCGAGCGCAATGCTTCTGGAGAGCACGAACCTCGCGCTCACAGCAGCCCCTCCTCATGGAGCTGCTCCAGCGCGCTGAGCGCGATGAGCGGGAAGAACACGCTGGCTTCGCCGTTGATGGTCACCGCGTCCGCGTCGTCCTTGATTTTCCCCCAGCTCTTCGCCTCCTGGGTGGTCGCCCCGGACATGCTCCCCGAGGTATAGCGCGCGGTGCTAAGGTAAAGCGCGTAATCGAGGCCCCCGGTAAGAAGGGCGGCGAGTATGGCATGATGCTTCGAGACGCCGCCCCCGAGCGCGACCAGCCCCTTCTTGTCGTCGTGCGAGGTCCAGGTGATGAGTTCCTTGAAATCCTGCACCACATCCACCACGAAGTCCGGGTGCTTCTGCTGGAAGAGGTAGAGATGGAAGCCCATCGCTCCGTCCGTGATGGCCGGGCAGAAGACCGGCACGCCTTTCCGCGCGGCCTGGAAGAGGATGCTCCGCTCGTCCTTCAGCATCAGGCCGAGTTCGCGCAGGAGCTCGACGCTGGACCACCGCGCCTTGCGTCCATAGAGCTTNGACAGCATGGGGAGCAAGAGGTCCTCGAAGCGTGCGTAGCTCTCGTTGGTNATCATCAGGTTGCCCACCCTGTTCATGCCCTTCTCGTGGAGTTCGACGTCATCGCTATGGAAACTCCCCACCAGGAAGCGCTCCCCGTGAGCCTTCATGATATCCTCCTCGACACTGCCCACTGTGGTCACGACCGCATGGACAAGGCCGAGCTCGATGAGCTGGGCGAAGAGGCCGCGCAGCCCGGAAGTCGCCATGTTGGAGGTGAAGGTGAGGAAGACTTTCGCGCCCTCCTTGCGCATGCGGACCACGACCTCAACTGCGCGGCGGAGCTCTACGCTCTGGAAGCCCACGCTTCCCAGGGCCTTTACAGTATCCTGGAGCGATATGCCCGGAGTCCAGAGGATGTCCTTTACGTATTCCATAGTCCAGAGAAATAACTAGTCNGAGGTCAGCTGCTGCCCCTGACTGTGTCCGACATGGCGCAGNGAGACNCGGGGAGCCTTAAAAAACTATGCGGGATTTCTGCAGATTCCTTACGGAGCCCGGCCGCGATGACGTACGGGTTCCGCTTTGCCGGAACCCAGGATATGCTCCGCATCGCTGCCGATTGCCCGTGGCAACATTAATAAGGGGATATTACCCCTAGAGTGCGTGGGTTTCGCCGACCTCCCCTATGACGAGCTTCATGGACGGCTCATCGCGCGCGCAAGGAAGCTCGGAATGCCGGTGCATACCTACGGCGTCATCCGCTATCCGAAGGTAGCGTATCCCCTNATCCGCATCGGAAACCTCCGGGCCGCTTCGCTCATCGTGGTGGAGGCCGGCCTCCATGGAGAGGAGCGCGCAGGCCCGCTTTCCGTCCTGGTCCATCTTCGCGAGATGCAGCTCCACGCGGAAAAGAGAGGCATGTCGCTCGTGGTATACCCCTGTGTGAACCCCTCGGGATTTGATAGCGGCACTCGCTACAACGCCATGGACGAGGACTGCAACAACGATTTCATGAGGTATGTGCGGGACAATGTCCTGGTCAGCGACTTGCGCAACTCAACGCGGTTNGACAGCTGGGTGTGGAGCTCGGACCCGATGCTCAACCTCGGCCTTCCCGCGGAGACGAAGCTGCTTCATAAGGATTTCAGGAAGCTTCCCTTCAGCCGCATCCTCGGTATGGCGGACCTCCATCAGGACTATTTCTGTGAGAGGAAGCTCAGCTATGCCTACATCTTCGGTAGCGGGGAGGAGTATTTTCCCATCGCGCGCCGAGTATCGCGTCTTGTCCCGCTCCTCAAGCATTCCCCCATCGATTCCGGCTACAAGCCCGTGCCGTCCGAGGAGACGCCCTGCACGGACGCCTACGGCCTGGTGTGTCGCCACGACGGGGGCATCACCGACCTGTTCTATCGCATGGGCACCCGGCACTGCGTGACCGTGGAGACCACAGGCAAGGTCCCCCTGCGGACCGCGATGCGCGTCAACCTGTTGTGGACGAAAGGAATCATGGACCTGGCGGCGAAACTCCGGGATTCACGGGGGAAACTATAAATAGCTCGCGCCTTGTCCGCTGTCGGGGGATGATACGCGATTTCCGGCCTCGGCTCTACCAAGAGACCATCCTCAACACTGCCGCGCTGAAGAACACCCTGGTGGTGCTGCCGACAGGGATGGGAAAGACTTTCATCTTTCTCATGCTGGCAGCCCAGCGGCTGCTGCAGTATCCTGGCTCGAAAGTCCTTCTCCTTGGGCCGACGAAGCCGCTCATCGACCAGTACCATGCGGTCTTCAAGGAGCACTTCGACCTTCCCGAGGAGAAGCTCGCGGTGTTCACCGGCGAAGTCCCTCCGGCACGACGCGCCGCGCTCTGGAAGGATGCGGCCGTCGTCTTCTCGACGCCGCAGGGGCTGGAGAACGATATCATCTCGGGGAAGATTGCGCTGGAGGAGGTCACCCTTCTCGGCGTCGATGAGGCGCATCGTGCGGTCGGCTCCTACGCTTATGTGTGGATAGTGAAGCAATACCTCAAGATGGCGAGATTCCCAAGAGTCCTCGGACTGACTGCCTCTCCTGGCAGCCAGCTCGACCGCGTCCGCGAGGTGTGCAAGAATCTCGGCATCGAGGAGATTGAGATGCGAACCTACGAGGACCCCGATGTGCAGCCCTATGTGCAGGAGGTGCGCATCGAGTGGGTGACGGTGAAGCTTCCGGAAAGTTTCTCCAAGGTGCACGGCTATCTCCAGGCGTGCGAGCGCTCGAAGGTAGAAGAGCTGCGCAGGCTCATGGCACTGGAGTCGCTCAGCATGCGCCGGGGAAGTCTCCTTGAGCTGCAGGGCCAGATACAGGCGAGGCTTTCCCACGGAGAGCGCGACTTCTCCCTGATGCGGGCCTCCTCCCTGCTTGCGGAGGCTCTCAAGGTTGAGCACGCCGTAGGACTCCTGGAGAGCCAAGGAGTGCAGCCGCTACATCTCTATCTGACGAAGCTGGTGGAGGAGTCCCGTACCTCCGCGGTGAAGGCGGTCCAGAATCTCGTCAAGGACCTCAACTTCCGCTCTGCCTGCGTGCTGACCGAAGGGCTGATCTCCAAGGGGGTGCAGCACCCAAAGATGGGGGCATTGCGCGGTATCGTCACCGAAGAACTGGTAAAGGGGGACCGGAAAGTCATCATCTTCACCCAGTATCGTGACACCGGAGTGATGCTTGTCAACGATCTCCACTCGCTCCCGGAGGTGAAGGCGCGGCTCTTCGTGGGCCAGGCGAAGAAGTCCGGCACCGGGATGTCCCAGAAGGAGCAGCGCGCCCTTCTGGAGGAGTTCCGGGACGGGGCGTTCCAGGTCATTGTGGCGACTTCCATAGGGGAAGAGGGCCTCGATATCCCCAAGGTGGACCTGGTCGTGTTCTACGAGCCGGTGCCCAGCGCCATCCGCACCATCCAGCGCCGCGGCCGCACCGGAAGACTGCACCAGGGCCGCGTGGTTGTGCTTATCGCTGAGAAGACGCGGGACGAACCCACGCGCTGGATTGCGCAGAGAAAGGAGCAGCGGATGCACCGCATCCTTGCCGAGCTGCGCAAGGAGTTCAAGGCCTCGCCCCCAGCGCAGCCNACGCTCGATTCATTTCAGGANCGGCAAGCTGCGGGCATCCGCATCTTCGCCGACCACCGGGAGCGCGAGTCGGGCATCCTCAGGTCGCTCGCGGAGCGCGGCGCCGAAGTGGAGCTCTCCCAGCTCGCCTGCGCTGATTTTGTGCTCAGCAGCAGGGTCGCGGTGGAGCTGAAGACCGTTCCCGACTTCGTGGACTCTCTCATCGACGGAAGGCTCCTGGAGCAGGTCCGGCAGCTCCGGCAGAGCTTCGAGGCGCCCCTCGTCATCGTGGAGGGGACCGAGGATGTCTACTCCATGAGAAGGGTGCACCCGAACGCCATACGTGGCATGTTCGCCACGATTGCGGTGAGCTACGGCATCCCGCTCATCTTCACCCGCAACAGCCAGGAGACCACGGAGTATATCCTGCTCATCGCACGGAGAGAGCAGGACGAGTCCGGCAGAGGCTTCTCCCCCCATGGTTCGAGAAAGCCTGCGACCATGAAGGAGCTGCAGGAGTACATCGTCTCCGCGCTTCCGGGAATAGGGCCAACCCTCGGAAAAGACCTCCTTGCCTCCATCGGCTCCGTGGAGGGCGTGATGACCGCGTCCGAGGAGCGCCTGCGGCAGATAGGACTCATCGGCGAGAAGAAGGCGAAGGATATCCGCCGGGTGGTGGGCTCTCCCTATGAGCACCTATGACACTCCCGGGCTGCTCATGAGGAGCGACCTGCAGCTCCTCAGGGGGGCAGGGCCCGGGCAGCACAGCCTCGGGCGCCTCATCATCTTCGCGCTCGGGGCCTTCGGGACCCTGCTGGCCTTCACCACCAGCCTCTCGGCCCTTCCGGACGAGGTGCGTCGCGCGTACTACCTCGCTGGCCTCGGATGCTTTTGGGCGGCGCTCCTGCTACGCTTTCTCCTGGAGCCTGTCTCCTAGGCCGGCTTGCGCTTCCGTATCTCCCGCTTGAGCCACTCCTCCCACTGGACAAAAATCCTCTTGGAGTCCAGGTTGCCGCTCTCCTCGCGGACCTGGTCGCTCCTCCGGTGGAATTCATCATTGGACAGGACAACGAAATCCGCCTCGAGCAGGTCCGGCATCGCCGCCTTCGTCGCATACTGAACAAGGGTCTCCTTCACCTTCGCGCGGAGCATGATGTTGTCCCACACCGCATCCCAGTTGCCCGCGTACTCCTTGATATTGCCTGCTATGGACTTGAGAATCTCGCTGTCCCCGTTGATGAGGTCGTGGCTTGGCTCAAGGCTGTCGGTGATGGAGTTGTAGCGCATGAGGTCCACGAAGCCGCCTTCGGCGAGCGGGTCCTCCTCCCATTTTTTCCGGACTTCGGTGATTTGGGTGACGCGGCGCCAGCGGTGCAGCCCGTCCGCGGAGCGGATGGGATTGGCCACCACCACGATGTCGGTCGCCTTGAAGCTGGTCCTGGGCACCTTGAGGTCGTTCACCACGCGGTCGAACACGCCATACGGACTGTCTCCGTGGATGGTGCCCGCGACCACGTTGGCCAGCGCGCCGACGCGCATCGCCTCATACAGGGCCCTGGCCTCGTCGCTCCTCACCTCGCCGACGATGAGCGCGCTGTCACCCAGCCTGAGAGTGGTGCGGATGCCCTCCTCCGCGCTCACCTCGGTCGTGCCGTGGGTCAGCGCTCCCTGGACTTTCAGGGGCTGAATGTTGAAGCCAATCTTGCGCAGCGAGGTGGTGGGAAGCTCCAAAGTGTCCTCGATGGTGATTATACGGTAGCGGCGCATGATCTCCACCATCATCGCGCCGAGCAGGGAGGTCTTTCCTGCTGAGCGAGTGCCCGCGACCAGGAAGGTGCGCGAGCCGTCGATGAGGAAGCTCAGGATGCCAGCAGCCTGGGCGTTGAGCATGCCCTGGCTCATGAAGAGCGGTAGCGTCCAGGGCTTATCCCTGTGTCTCCTGAAGGCGAAGGCGAGGCCCTGCGGATTCAGGGGTTCTGCCACCGCGGCCACTCTCGCCCTTGCCCCCGGAAGCAGGAGTTCGGTGTCGAGGATGGGATTGGCCTCATCAAGGGGTCTTCCAGAGACAAGCCGGAGCTTGGTGGCCCAGGATTCCGCCTCGGTCTTGGTGGGGATGATGTTGGTGTAGCAATTCTCATGCTTCCCGTGGACCAGGAAAAGCGGAATCTGGCCGGGAGGCGAGTTGACCGTGATGTCCTGGACCTGCGGGTCCTGCAGGATGACCTCTATGAGGCCGAAGCCGACGGTGTAGCGCACCAGGATGGCCGCAAGCTCGTCAATCTCCTTCGCCCGGAGCTTGAGGTTCCGGTAGGACGTAAGCTCCTCGATGAGGTCGTGACCCACATTGTGGAAGACCTGCCGCATCCTCGTCGGTTCCACGAACTCCTGCCTGCTGGGTTTGTGCTCCGAGATGATGTTCCTGGCGAGGTCCAGGATCTCGTATTTCTCCTCGGACAGCTTGAACTCGGGAGGGATGAGATGGTACAGCGGCTGGATAGTCTCCGGAACGCGGAAGATGGTGACCTCGGTCCCGTCGGGAAGCGAGTAGCTGTCAATTTCCTCGCCCTGGGCGGGAAACGATGCCATGAGCTTGGTGAACATGAAGTCGGGCTTGATGATGGGAGAGAAGAGCTTCCGGTAGAGGGTGCGGTCGCCCGTGCGGTAGCCTGCAAGGTAGGGCTTCACCTGTGCGACCAGCTTGGTCTTCTCCAGCAGCCCGAGAACATAGTCCACCAGCGTCAGGTACTTCTTGATGGCCTCGATGTACTGCTCGTCAATCTCCTTCTCGAGCTCGATGCGCTCCCGCCTGGAGATGCGGCGCAGCTGCACATAGGCACCGATGGGGTCCGCGCGGAGGGTGTTATGGATGAGATTCCGCAGCTCAGTGTATCTCTGATGGAGGACGCGCGAGGGGTAGTCCGCAGCGAGGAGCTGGTAGCTGAACATATCTTTCTCCTTGAGGAGCTTCTTGAAGATTCCGGCGAACTCAAGGAGGAGCTGGGTCTGCTCGAAACTGTACTCAAAATCCCGCTTCTCCAGAAAGATGATCTTGGTGACGTCAAGATTCTCCACAAGCCTGGAGACGGTGCGGGACATGCACATCGCGTCGTCTTCCAGGGAAGGCGCGATGTTCGAGCCCTCATAGTTCACCTTGAGAATGGTATCGTCCCCCTCATGGACGATTTCGTACTCCCCCGCCTGGAGACCACGTTCGAACAGCATCTTACCGACTCCCTAGAAAATCGCGTGCCTCGGCCGCAGCGCTGCTGACCCTGCCCTTGACCTTATCTGCAAACCCCATCTTACCGCAAAGTTCTTATAGGAATTTTTCCAGCGAGGTGTATAGCGGCCTGTCTGTGGCGTCCCCCCGCTCGTGCGGACCTGGGCAAGCCACTTTATAAAACTGTCGCAAGCGGGATGGGACTCTTCAGCAAGGAGCAGGAGAACTCGGAGAAGCTCTACGAGCAGGGCGGCCAGCAGGAGCAGCCGGCACAGACAGCGGTTTCCCTGCAGGAATTCCTGGACCAGCTCGGCTCCCTCGGCAGGCGCGTGAAGATTGCCGAGGAACGCGTCGTCAATCTCTCGAAACGCATCCAGCTGAGCGACCACAACCTCATCGAGAGCAGCCAGAAGCTCCACGGCGACCTGCGTGCCCACGCGGAGGAGATGCAAGAGGTCCGCGAGAAACTGCATGAGCTTGAAGAGAAGGTCACGCTCATCATCCGGGAGTTTCGCAACGTCCCCCGGAAGGAGGACCTTCAGGTGCTCGAGAAGTATGTGACCCTCTGGAACCCCATGGAGTTCCTCACGAGGAAAGAGGCGGAGAAACTCATCGGCGAGGCCGTCGAGGAGCGNATCCGTCAGGGAAAGAAGCACAACGTTTAAAAAGNGCCGGGGAGCCAAGAGAAGCATGGCCATCTTCAACCTGGGCAAGAAGAAGGAGGAACCCCTCTTCCCGCAGCCTTCAGCGCCCGCGGTGCCAGTGCAAGATGTCCTTTCCATGCGGCGNCAGGGTCTGAGCAGCAACCAGATCATCCAGGCCCTGCAGAGGAGCGGCTACAAGAGCCACCAGATATTCGANGCCATGAACCAGGCTGACCTGCAGACCGGCCAGCCAGTGGGCCACGATGTGCAGCCCCCGCAGCAGCCTGCAGAGGCTCAGATATCCCCCTACTACCAGCAGGAGCCGCTCCGTCCGTGGCCCCAGCAGAACCCCATGGTGCAGCCTTCGATTGAGCAGCCCGCGGTGCGGGAGCCGGCACACGACGAGAGCTTCACTCCTTTCACCTCGGAGACCCAGCCGGTCTTTCCAGGGCCGCATCCCGCGCAGCAGCCCTACCCAGCCCAGCAGCCATATGCCCAGCCATATCAAGAGCAGGCCTATGGCGAGCAGCAGTCCTCTCCCGGTCAGCAGATTGACTCCACCGACCACATCGAGGAGATTGCCGAGGCGATTATCGACGAGAAGTGGAAGGAGCTGATGAAGCACATCAACAAGATCATCGAGTGGAAGCAGCGCGTGGACCAGCGCATCATCGAGATGGAAGGCCAGTTCAAGGAGCTCAAGGATGAGTTCGACAAGCTGCACGAGAGCGTCCTCGGCAAGATAACCGAGTACGACCAGAACATCCGGGACGTGGGCACCGAGATGAAGGGGATGGAGAAGGTGTTCCAGAAGATTATNCCGGAGCTGAGTTCCAGCGTCGCGGAGTTGGGAAAGCTCAAGGACGAGCTCAAGGAGAGGCGCAGGAAGTAGCTCCTTAGGCTCGTGAAGGAGCGGTCATGCTGATGATTCCNGGTATGCCGGTAGGACCATCCGGAACGCATACGGCGCGCCGCCAGATATAGTTGGGCCTACTTCATGACCAGCGTGCGCACGGTGAAGCTGCCTATCAGCAGGAGCACAATCATCCCCAGGAACGTGGGGTGGAACAGGGTGTTGCGCAAATCGGTGCTGTAGTCACCCGTGCCCGTGGCGCCCGGTTCGCTGGGCTGGACAGCCTCAGCGGGGCTCCCTGATGCCAGCAGCGGGCCCACAACCTGCCCCGCGGCGCCCAGAAATACCAGGATGCCCACCACGATGAACCACCAGGCTGCGTTCTGGCCGCCGAGCATGGTGACGATGCTGCTGTCCTCGACGCCTATGAAGCGCGTCGCTATGAGGAGGAACATCGCCATGAAGAGCAGCAGCACCAAGATGGGAGTCATCTTCGCGATGATTTCCATCACCGTTGACGAGATGAGCATGATCATGCTCACCGCGATGGCGATGAACGCGTCCAGCGAGGGCTTGCCGCCTAGGGCCTGGGTCTTCTGCAGCAGTGCGTAGATAAGCACGAAGACCAGGATGACCATGAAGATGGCGGACAGGCCCTCCAGTATCCCGAGGTCCACGATGCTGGACTCGAGGAGGGTCGCCATCTCCTCAGGGCTTCAGCATGTGCCGGAACTCGTCGAGCACGCGCCCGATGCCCATTCCGGTGCTGCTGGCCTTGTCCTCCTTGGTGATGTACCAGATGAGGATGAAAAACACTGCGAACACCACCACGATGGCGCGAGTGTCCGGGTTGTCCAGCATGTTGAACGGCCATGGCAGGCCCGGCACCCCCCAGTTGGCGGCGCGGGCGAAGATATACGCGACCACCACGAAGGCGAGCATGGCGATGAGCCCGCCTGCCCCGGACTCGTGGAGATGCAGCCGGTAGCCGAAGATGCCTATGATGAGGATGACGCTGAGCAGGGCGATGAGCACCACGCTCACGTTGGGGAGGGACCTGGCGATGATGCCCACCACATAGCTGTTGGACGCGACCAGGAATCCCATCACGAACGCGATGATGACATTGACGCTCTTCTTCTCGAAGATGCGTATCTTCTCCAGAATGGCATACACCAGGGCGAACACGAGGAGGAACGGCAGGAACACCGCGCTCAGGCCGTAGTTGTTCAGGTCCGCCATCAGTTGGTTGAAATCATAGACTGCCATGTTGTTTCCTCCTTACTTCTTCTTTCCAGAATTGTCCCCCACGATGAACCATATCGCGCCGAAGATGAGCAGCAGGAACACCACCGTCGCGACGAGGTTGCTCTGCCAGTTATCCCTGAGGAAGTTCATCAGGGTGCCCAGCCATCCCACCGCGTGCATGAAGATGAGGATGAGCGAGACCAGCATGATGATGATGAAGAAGGTCCGCAGGGCGCCCTCCTTAATGAAGAAGCCAGAGTCGGTCTGCTCGTGGAAGGAGCCGATGAGCAGCAGGAAAAGCACGCTGCCAAGGAGGAAGAGCACCGTGAGGGTGCTGACCTCGGTGACGATGTGCACCATCTCGGCCGACGCCACGAAGAAGAGGGCGATGACGAATGCCATCATGGAGTTGAGGTTGCGCTTCGGGAATGGCTTCCCGTCCACGTCCTCCGTGCCGAGTACGCGCGTCTTCTCCAGCAGAGCGAAGACAAGGGTGAAGATGAGCAGGAACGGCAGCACCACATCGTACAGGCCCAGCCGGTTGAAAAGGTCAAGTGCTCCCCTGAAGCTTGATGGTTCCACCATGGGTCTCACCGCACATTCGCTCTTTATTAATCTTGTGCTCCGGCCGCGCCCCGACGGGCGCCGCGCGGCTCACCTACGACCCGTAATAATTTCTATCTGCTAGTAGTAACTATTTGTACCTTTCTATTTAAATTTTGTGGTCCTCCAGTGGATTAATCCGGGAACGCTTATAAAGCAGGGCAGCCTCCGGCATGCCATGCCCCGGAAGACCGAGCGGAAGCCCGACGAGAGCCCTGCGCCGGAAGTGGAGCGTATCGTCGCGCATTACTCCCGGAACCGCGTCGTGACCGAGGCTACGGACGCGGCCCGGCTGCTCTTCTCCCAGAGCGGCTTCGGCAAGCCGACCGACGACGGCAAGGTCCACCTCTCCCTCATGGACACGCTCTACCTCCTGGAGAAGGGCCGCCTGAAGGTCCTCGATGGCCGGGAGAGGGAAATAGCCTTCGAGACATTGCTGAAGCAGGAGCGCCGCGAGGAGCCCCAGCTCTGGGTCCGCTATTCCGTCTTCAAGAACCTCCGCGCGCGCGGGTACGTGGTGAAGACCGCCCTGAAATTTGGGGCGGACTTCCGGGTCTACGACCGCGGCGTCAAGCCCGGGGACGACCACGCGCGGTGGGTGGTGTACCCGGTGCACGAGTCCGGCTCGATGACCTGGCACGAGTTCGCCGCGAAGAACCGCGTCGCCCACAGCACCAAGAAGCGGCTGATGCTCGCCATCGTGGATGACGAGGGCGATGTGACGTATTACGAAGTCCGCTGGATGCGGCCGTAGGTTTCGTCGGGGCGGAAATTCTCCAGCAAGGCGGCCGGACTGGGCACCGATTATCGAACTTTTCCGTCAGGCCGCCAACCGCAGGGCTTAAATAGTCTCTTGACCGCGCTTTTACCGATGTTCGACATCGTCATCGGGCGCTCGGAGGACCGGCGGCAGAAGCTCGGCACCGAAGGGACGGTCCAGCTGGGCAAGCAGTACGTGAAGATGGACCGCACCACCTCGCTGGCGAACATGGTCCACATGGACGTCTCGACCAGCCATGTGGTGTTCGTATGCGGGAAGCGCGGCTCCGGGAAGAGCTATTCCCTCGGCGTCATCGCGGAGGGGCTTCTCGACCTTCCGGCAGAGCTCTCCCAGCGCGTCAGCGTCATCATCCTGGATACCATGGGGGTGTTCTGGACCATGAAGTATCCGAACAACCACGACGCGAAGCTCCTCCAGGAATGGGGGCTCGAGCCCAAGGGGATGGACGTCACTATCTACACCCCGGCCGGCCACTTTGAGGATTTCAAGGAGAAGGGCATTCCCGCGGACAGGCCGTTCTCCATCCGGGCCAATGAGCTTGACGCGTACCAGTGGTGCGAGGTCTTCGGCCTCACCCTGAACGAGCCCATGGGAGTCATGGTGGAACGGATGCTCGCTTCCCTCGGGGACGAATTCTCGCTGAAGGACGTCCTCAAGAAGGTACGGGAGGCAAAGGGTTTCACCGAGGAAGTGCGCCGCGCGGTGGAGAACCGGTTCCTCGCAGCCGAGGACTGGGGGCTCTTCAGCGAGGAGGGCACGCCACTCAAGGAGCTGATACGGCCAGGCTCTCTGGCGGTGCTTGACCTGAGCTGCTACGCGACCATGGCCGCGTCCGACAGGCTCCGCGCCCTGGTCATCGGGCTGCTCTCCCAGCGGATGTTCGCCGAGCGTCTCCTCGCGAGAAGGAACGAGGAGTACGCCGACGTCAGAGCGGGGACGTCCATCTTCGAGGTGCCCCGCCAGAGCGAGACCCCCATGGTGTGGCTGTTGCTGGACGAGGCGCACGAGTTCCTTCCCCTGGAGGGGAGCACTCTCGCGTCGGAGCCGCTCATCAGGATTCTCCGCGAGGGGCGGCAGCCGGGCATCTCGCTCGTGCTCGCGAGCCAGCAGCCGGGCAAGATACACACGGACGTGATGACCCAGAGCGACATCGTCATCTCGCATCGCATCACGGCGAAGTTAGACATCGACGCTCTCGGCGCTCTGATGCAGAGCTACATGCGCGAGGGCCTCGACCGATACGTCAACGATCTGCCGCGGCAGGACGGCGCGGCCATCGTCTTCGATGACATGAACGAGCGCCTCTATCCCATGTGCATCCGGCCGCGGAAGAGCTGGCACGGCGGATCCTCGCCGAGCATTCTGGAGGCGAAGAAGCGCCTCTTCTGAGCGGCCAGGAGCGGGGCCCGGTCGCACGGGTGAGGATTTGCCGCATGCCGGCGAGACACCGCGGAAATCACACGGCACCCCGGCCGAAAACGGGGAGTTTTCTCCACGGCCCGGCCGAAGCCTTTAAAAGATGGCCTGACTCTCCAGTGAGAACCATGTCCAAGAAATCAAAGCCTTCTCCGCGCCCTGCGCAGCAAGATTCACCGTCGGCAGCCCCCAAGGCAGAGGGCCAGCACCACATGGAGGAGATACAGAAACAGCTCCAGGCCAAGCTGCCAAAGGAGGCCCAGGAGCGCCTCAAGGAAATCACCGGGCTGGTGGAGAAGTTCAAGTCCCGCGTGCTGGAGAAGTTCGACAAGTATGTCATGGGCATCGCGCTCCTCCCCCCGAAGAAGCCGAAGGAGGGCGAAGCCGCGGACGTGAAGACCATCAATGTCCTCGTCCTCGTGGACGACTCCGACAGCCAGAAGATGAGCAAGGAGGAGCTGCGCACCAAGCTCACGGCCATCATCGAGAAGATGGGCAGGGAGGTCTCGCCAGACCTCGCGGCGAACACCCTCATCCTCAGCGAGCTTTGGCAGATGTGCTACGACGCGAAATACGACATGCTCCAGCTCGTCGCGCTGTCAGCGCCGGTGCACGACAACGGCATGCTCGCCGCCATCAAGATCGCCGAGGTCCACAAGAACATGGTCCTGAAGAAGTTCGAGCGTTACATCGTGAGCTACGTCCTCGCGGGCTCACTGGTGCAGGGCCGCGCGACGCCGCAGAGCGACATCGACGTCTTCATCGTCATCGACGACACCGACGTGAAGAAGATGACGCGCGCCGAGCTCAAGGACAAGCTCCGCGCCATCATCATCGGGATGGGCATCGAGGCCGGGGAGATGACCGGCATCCGGAACAAGATCAACATCCAGGTCTACATCCTCAGCGATTTCTGGCTCTCGCTGCGGGAGGCGAACCCCATCATCTTCACCCTGCTGAGGGATGGCGTGCCGTTCTACGACCGCGGGATGTTCACTCCCTGGAAGCAGCTCCTGAAGCAGGGGAAGATCAAGCCCTCGCAGGAGGCGATCGACCTCTTCATGTCCACCGGGGAGCAGAGCCTCAAGCGCGTGCGCTTCAAGCTCCGGGAGATAGGCATGGAGGACATCTTCTACGCGATCCTCACCCCNAGCCAGGCCGCGCTCATGCTCTATGGCGTCACTCCCCCCACCCCGAAAGAGACACCCCAGGTCCTCGACGAGCTGCTGGTGAAGAAAGAGAAGCTCCTGGAGCCGGAGTACGTGAAGATACTCGAGGAGCAGATACAGCTCCGGAAGGACATCGAGCACGGCACCAAGAAGGACCTCTCGGGTGCAGAGCTCGACAAGTACCTCACGAACGCTGAGAAGTACCTGAAGCGCATCGAGAAGCTCTTCAAGCAGCTGGAGAAGATGAAGGAAGAGGAGCGCATGCTCGAGACCTACGAGACGATTGTCACCGTGGTGAGGGATGTGCTCAGGCTCGAGGGCGTGGAGTCGCTCGACGATGCGGACATCGAGAAGGTGTTCGAGTCGCGGCTCATCAACTCGGGCAAGGTCCCCGAGAAGTTCCTCCGCGTCCTGAAGAACGTGGTGAAGGCGAAGAAGGATTACGACGCCAAGAGGCTCTCCCGCACCGAGGTCGAGGAGGTCCAGAAGGGCGCGCGGGAGCTCATCCACATTCTGGTCGAATACATGCAGCGGAAGCGCGGCCGGGAGCTGGAGCGCGCCAAGATACGCGTGAAGCACGGCGAGAAGTTCGGCGAGGTCACCCTCCTCGACAAGGAGGCGTTCATCATCCATGACATCGACGCGAAGGAGAAGGAGATTCTGAAGGCGGCGGTGAAGGAGGACGGCTCCCTGGGAGCAGAGGAGAAGAGCTCTGCCGAGGAGATGGAGGCCGCGCTCGCCAAGGTGAGCATCCCCGTGCGCGTCTTCATCAAGGGACCCATCTTCGGTGACCTCGAGCGCATCTTCGGCAAGAACGTCGAGATCATGGTGCGGAACTAGGGCCGCCAAGGTCCGCCCCGAAGTCCACGTAATACAGCTTCTCCCCGTCCGAGCGGAGGTCCGCGAGCACGTTGAGGGGGTGGAACCCGAGGGCCCTCACCTTGCGCTCTATGTCGTGCGCCTGTGCCATCATCGGCTCCGCCCAGTTCCCTGAACGGTAGAGGTCGGAAACACTGTACGGAAGATGCGCCTGGAAGAGCACCCCTTCGCGCACGGCGTACTGCTGGACTACCGGAACGCCCGCCTCTGCCAGCATCGTCCTGCGTCCCATCATCTCNGNCAGATAGTCCACGACAGCCCATCCGAACGGGGGGAGCACCGCTTTCGCCACGAAGCGCCTCCTGCGGTCGCCCTCGGACGAACTGCACAGGATTTCCGCCTCGGCGATGAAGCTCTCCGCCCCGCCGCGCCGCCAGTCTGACAGCTCAATGCAAGAGATGAGCGACTCATCGTGCTGCAGGAGGCAGAGCTCGCGCAGAGAGCGCTCCAGCGAGTCTCTAGCGAGCCATCCGGTGAACGACATCCCCGCCGGACGCAGCGGGTCGCACGTATATATGCCTTCTGACCGCAAAGCATAAAAGCCGCGCGCCTGTCTGCTTTTCCATGAAGACCGGCTATCAGGTGGGCGACGCGATGACGAAGAAGCCCATCACCGTCCCGCCGAGCATCACGGTGGAGGAGTGCGCCCGCATCATGGCGGAGAAGCACATCGGCTCGATGATTATCATCGAGAAGGGCCGCGCGAAGGGCATCGTCACCGAGCAGGACATCGTCCGGAAGGTCATCGCGCCAGGCAAGTCCCCTGCGAAGACCCCGCTGGGCGACATCATGGTCACGGAGCTGGTCACCGTCGCGCCGGATTCCGATGTGTACGATGCGCTGGTGCTCATGCGAGAGCACAACATCAGGCATCTTCCCGTGGTGCACAAGGACGAGATGGTAGGCTTTCTCACCATGAAGGACGTCCTCAAGATAGAGCCGCAGCTCTTCGAGCTGCTCGTGGACAAGTTCGAGCTGCGCGAGGAGGGGCACAAGCCCATCACCCAGTTCTCGCCGAGCATCGGGGCGTGCGACGCCTGCGGCACCTTTTCCAAGAAGCTCCGCCGGGAAGGGAACGGCATGGTCTGCGAGGACTGCCAATCCGGTGACATGGGCGACTTCTGAGGGTAAGGCAGAACAGACACTCGGCCGAGAGAACGCGTGCGTCCCTGTGGGCATGCTGGAAATTTCTTGGCAACGCGGCCGGTCTTCCCCTGGATATATCCGCCTACCGCTGTTTCTTGAGCTCGACGACCTCGTCAGCGAGCGCCCCCACGAGCTCGACGAGCGTCCTGAGGAGTATCTCCTCGTTGGACATCCCGCCGCCCTTGTAGTCCACATGCACGAGGCGGAGCTTCTGCTGCGCCCACTCATGGTACGTTGCCTGCTGCCCGATATCGCTCAGCTTGATGGCCATTGGACACCACCTCTTCCGGGCGTCGGGGCGCAAATCTTTAAATACTCACCTCCCGGCGATGGGAGCATGCAGACCTGGAGCCTCCAGGAGGATTATCTCCGCTACAAGGGCGTGTGGGACCACGAGAAGGTGTACCGTACGATGCACGACTGGCTTGTGGCCCGTGGGTACAGGATGATGGAATCGCTGTACAAGGACAAGCCCCCCGAGACGGAGATAGAGTGGATTGCAAAGAAGAAGGTGGACGAGTACGTCGCCTACCAGATCAAGGTGTATTTCTTCATCTGGGACCTTGAGGACGCGGAAGTGGCAAAGGGAGGGGAGAAGCGCGTCATGCAGAAGGGCCGCATGAAAATCACCCTCTCCGCCGCGGTCATCACCGACTATTCCGGGCGCTGGGAGACCACACCGTTCTGGAAGTGGCTGGAGGGGGTGTACAACAAGTACATCGCGCTGCGCGACCTCGAAGTGAAGCACATGGACAACCTCTATTATGTGCTGTACAAGCTCCATGAGCTCATCAAGCAGACGCTGGAGATGGAGACCGCAGGAGGGGTGTACTGATGGTCGAGAAAAAGCTGGTGGTGGACCACCTGAAGATAGACTACAAAGGGCTGTTCAGCATGCAGGACTTCTACCGCACCCTGGACTCCTTCTTCAAGGAGAAGGGCTGGGACAAGCGGGAGACCAGGAACAGCGAGTTCGTCTCCCCGGAGGGGAAGTACGTGGAGATGGAAATCGAGCCCTTCAAGAAGATCACGGATTACGCGAAGCTCGTCATCCGGATCAACATCATCATCAAGAACCTCAAGGAGGTCGTCGTCGAAAAGCAGAAGCACAAGATGAAGATGAACCAGGGCGACGTGCAGGTCATCATCGACGGCTTCCTCATCACGGACTACGAGAACCGCTGGGAAGGGAAGCCCGAGTACGTCTTCATCCGCGCGCTCTTCGACAAGTTCGTCTACAAGCGATACAATTCGGAGTTCGAGCGGACCCTCGTGAATGAGGTGGAGGAGCTGACCACCACCCTGAAGAGCTTCCTGAACCTCTACAGGTTCTGAGCATGCGGCGCCTGAAGGTCCTGCTTGCCGTTTCCCTTGTCTTAGGGGTCATTGGCGCTTTGCTCTACGCTTCGGGCATCCGGGTGGAGCCCCTGCTCACCTGGTTGCAGGCCCACGAACAACTGACTCTGCCCTTCGCGTACATGAGTGCGGAGTTCCTGGCCACACTGATTCCCCCCGTGCCAAATCCCGTGACTGCGGTGCTCGGCGGCTATCTCTTCGGCCCTGTGCTGGGCGCGCTGTTCACGCTGCTGCCCGCCATGCTCGCGAGCACCCTGCTCTTCCTGCTCGCGCGGAGCGGCCGCAGGGTGTTCCTGGAGCGATTCCTGAGGAGCCAGCGCGAAGTGCGCATCGTGACCACGTTCATCGAGCGCGGCCAGGGCTTGTATTCTATCATCTTCGTGCGGCTCTCCCCGCTCTTCCCGCAGGACATCCTCACCATCGCGCTGGGCTTCACGGACATCAGCTTCTGGAGTTTTTTCTTCCCCACGCTGATAGGCTATACGGTCTCGCTCTTCACCCTCTCCTATGTGGGGGCCCTCATCCAGCAGGCGGGGGGGGAGGTCAGTCTTGTGCGCGTCCTCCCGTTCATCGCCGCCCTCACCGCGCTCTCGGTCATCGGGGTGCTCGCGACGTCCTGGACTTACCTCAAGGGCAAGGCACCTGCGCTCAAGACGCGCATCAAGAGAGGGGTCGCGCGGCTCAGGATACGGGGCCNGCGCGCCTGAAGATGCCCCGGGCGAGCCCTATGAGTCCGGCGGAGCGGTACTCGTCCTTCGACAGCACCCGAGGGAGATAGCAGTTCAGCCAGGACGCGATGAGGCCGAGACCCAGAGCGACCCCGGTCTCCGGCGGGGACAGCACGGCCACCGCGCTGCAGAGCGCGTAGACGCCGAGCGTGTAGATGTGCGCACGCGCCAGCGGGTCCTCGATGCCTTTCCCTTTGCTGAACTCCGTGAGCTCGCTGCGGCTTCCTGTGTGGAATGCATAGAATGCGTCCAGCTCCTCAAACGGCGAAAGGCTGGAGATGGTCTCTTCGAGGTCCATGGAAGAGGGAATGCGGATGGGCTTAAATGGCTTTCCTGTCGGGCCCGCAGGACCCTCCCGGTCGCACTGCCGCACGAGTTCCGGGCTCACCGGTAGGCAGGAAATCATCAGCAAGGCGACCGAACCTTCCCTGAACTTTGCTTCGGAGCCGGGTCCACCGTCAGATTTATATGCGGTGGCTTCACCATGGTTACGAGGTGATACCTATGGAACTGAAACCTGTCACTGAACACAAGCTGCCGGCCCTGCCGTACCCCTATGACGCGCTTGAGCCGTACATCGATGAGCAGACCATGCGCATCCACCACGACAAGCATCATCAGACCTACGTGGACAAGCTCAACGCCGCGCTCGCCTCCCACAAGGAGCTCCAGGGCAAGCCTGTCGAGTCCCTGCTGAAGGACCTGGAGAAGATTCCCGCGGACATCAAGGGCGCGGTGCGCAACCACGGCGGCGGCCATGCGAACCACACCCTCTTCTGGAGCACGCTGAAGAAAGGCGCGCCCGCGCCGAAAGGCGCGCTGTCCGAGGCCATCGCGAAGAAGTGGGGCTCCTTTGATAAGTTCAAGGAGGCCTTCTCCACCGCAGCGGGCACCCTCTTCGGAAGCGGCTGGGCCTGGTTGGTCCTCAGCGGAGGACAGCTCGACATCGTCCAGACCGGCAACCAGGACTCCCCCCTGAGCCAGGGTAAGACTCCCCTGCTTGGTCTCGACGTCTGGGAGCACGCCTACTACCTGAAGTACCAGAACCGCAGGCCGGAGTACGTCGCGGCCTTCTGGAACGTGGTGGACTGGTCCGCGGTGGAGAAGCGCTTCCTAGGGAAGT
>C687J35174_10001638_pt1 | contig 32413 bp, 31 predicted proteins | sample RifCSPhighO2_01_FD_35174 | JGI IMG/M metagenome (IMG submission 35174) | reverse complement strand
TATTTGAATCGGCAATATAAAGCGATTGCCGTAGTAGCGCTTATCTTGGCGCTGGCTTTGTATTATTGGCTTGGCGGCGCGGTTACGGTTGGTTTCTTGATTGGCGCAGCAGCATCGGCATTAGCTGGTTATATCGGTATGAATATCGCTGTTCGTTCTAATGCCAAAACCGCGGAAGCGGCCAAGAACGGTTTGAATGCGGCGTTATTGCTGGCATTCCGATCCGGAGCGGTAACTGGATTTCTGGTAGTGGCGCTAGGTTTGCTGGCGGTGGCCGGATTTTATTTTGCTACGAAAAATGTTCCAGCCTTGATTGGTCTGGGTTTTGGCGCCAGTTTAATTTCTATCTTTGCCCGTTTGGGCGGCGGTATTTTTACCAAAGCGGCGGACGTGGGTACGGATTTAGTTGGTAAGGTGGAAGCCGGCATTCCGGAAGATGATCCTCGCAATCCAGGCGTAATTGCGGATAATGTCGGTGACAACGTGGGCGATTGCGCCGGTATGGCAGCGGATCTTTTCGAAACCTATGCCGTTACGCTTTCGGCAGTGATGCTGCTCGGTTCATTTTTACCAGATGTGAAATTTGTCATTTTCCCGCTAGTGTTGTGCGGGTTTGCCATCGTGGCTTCTTTAATCGGAAGTTTATTTGTGCGAATGAGTTCCGAAGGGACAATTATGGGCGCGCTCTATAAGGGCTTAATTGCGACTATCGTAATTTCCGCAGCGGCTTTTTATCCGTTAACCAAATATTATTTTGCCGGAGATGCGTGGAGAATTTATATCAGCGCGTTGATTGGCCTTGCCGTTACGGCGCTGATGGTGGTGGTAACGGATTACTATACTTCTAAAAGTTTCCGCCCAGTAAAATCTATTGCGAATGCGTCTGTGTCCGGACATGGCACAAATATTATTATGGGTTTGTCTGTCGGCATGGAAGCGACGGTAATCCCGGCGATCATTATTGTCGCGGCAATTTTCGGCAGCTACTTAGTTGCCGATTTGTACGGGATTGCGATTGCCGCAGTTTCTATGTTGTCAGTTTCTGGCATGGTAGTAGCGATTGATGCCTTTGGTCCGATTACTGATAATGCCGGCGGCATTGCGGAGATGAGTAATGCTCCGGAAGAAGTGCGAAAAATTACGGATGCCCTAGATGCGGTGGGGAATACCACGAAAGCGGTGACCAAGGGATATGCTATTGCCTCAGCTGGGCTAGCAGCCTTAGTGTTGTTTGCCGGTTATGGATTTGAATTTATGAAAAAAGCCGGGAAATTTATTCCTTTTGATATTCAAGATCCATCCGTATTGATTGGTTTATTGCTGGGCGTGGCAATTACCTATTGGTTTGCTTCCATCGCAATGCGTTCGGTAGGTAAAACTGCTGGTGCGGTGGTAGAAGAAGTGCGCCGCCAATTCCGGGAAATCCCGGGAATTATGGAACGAAAAGCAAAGCCGGATTATGCTCGCGCCGTGGATATTGTCACTAAAGCCGCATTGAAACAAATGATTTTTCCGGCGCTGTTGCCGATTGTGTCAGTGATCGCGGTCGGATTCTTGCTTGGGCCGCTCGCGTTGGGCGGATTCTTGATGGGTTCTATCATTGGCGGAATTTTCTTGGCGCTTTCCATGACTTCGGGCGGCGCCGCGTGGGATAACGCGAAAAAATATATCGAATCCGGCAATTTTGGCGGCAAAGGCTCGGACGCGCATAAAGCCGCTGTTACTGGTGACACGGTTGGCGATCCGTACAAAGACACGGCCGGACCAGCAATTAATCCGCTTATCAAAGTCATTAACATTGTGGCGCTTTTGTTAGTGCCATTTCTCTAAACAGCTATGAAATATGATGCGAAAAAACTGCCTCACTCGCAGGCGGAACTCCAAGTCACTTTGGAGCATAAGGAATTTTTGGAATATTACCAGCCGATTTATGATCGGATACTGACCTCGGTGCATTTGAAAGGTTTTCGCCCGGGTACGGCGCCAAAAGATTTGGCGGATAAAGCGGTGGATAAAGAAAAAGTTTTTGAAGAAGCGGCGACGGAAGCGATTCGTCATACCCTCAAAGCCATTGCCGAAGAAAAAGAATGGGAATTGGTAGATCAGCCGAAAATTGATATCCAGGAAAGTGAAACCGGTTTGAAATTCAAAACCGTCCTGACGCTGTTTCCAGAAATAAAGCTTGGCAATTACCAGAAAATCAGCAAGAAAATTTTCCAAGAAAGAAAACCGGTCACGATAGAGGAAAAAGAAATCCAAAAATCCATTAATTGGCTATTAAATACCCGCGCGAAAGTTACCCGAGTCAATCGGACAGCAGAGAAAGGGGATGTGATTGATTTGGATTTTGCCGGTTCTATTGACGGCAAAAGTTTGGATGGCGCCAGCGGCAAAGCCGACCGGTTTGTGCTGGGCGAAGGAAAATTCATTCCGGGTTTTGAAGAACATATTATTGGGCATAAGGAAGGGGATCACATTGCCTTTGCCATCACTTTTCCGGCGGATTATTGGAAAGAAGATTTACGAAATAAAAAAGTGGATTTCCAAACGGATGTCCGGGGCGTGTTTAGCCGTGAACTGCCGGAGCTGAATGATGAATTGGTAAAATCCTTGGGGAAATTTGAAACCGTGGCGGCGTTTGAAACCAGCGTTCGCGAAGGAATCCAAAAAGAAAAAGAAGAAAAAGAACGCGATCGGGCGCAACTGAAAATTTTGGAAGAAGTCGGAAAAGATTCCACCATTGATATTCCACAAATTATGATTGATCGCACGGTCAAAGGTATGGAAGAAGAATATCGTTTGCACAAAGGCGCTCGCCAGAACGAAGAAGAATTGCAAAAATCCCTTCAGGAAGCGGCAAGAAAAAATGTCATCAATAATTTGGTGCTGTTCCAAATCGCCAAAACGGAAAATCTGGAGCCGAACCAAGCAGAAGTGGAAAAAGAAGCCAATGATTTTTTGGCCCGCAGTCAGTTTGAAAAAAATCCGAAAATTGACCCCCAACGGCTTTATGATTATATTTATGGCATAGTTCGGAATAAAAAGGTCTTTGAGCATTTAGAGTCATTAGCCAAATAAAACACTATGGGAGATGAATCCAACCAGTATTTAATTCCAACGGTTATAGAAAAAACCCAAATGGGTGAGCGGGCGTACGATATTTATTCCCGTCTATTAAAGGAACGCATTATCTTTTTGGGCGGGCCGATTAGTGATGGCGTAGCGAACACGATAATCGCGCAACTGCTTTTTTTGGAACACGAAGATCCAAAGAAAGATATTAAATTGTACATCAACTCTCCGGGCGGATCGGTAACAGCCGGACTGGCGATTTACGACACGATGCAACTGGTGAAACCGGATGTGTCCACAGTTTGCGTCGGTATGGCGGCATCTATGGGCGCAGTTTTGCTGGCAGCGGGGCAGAAGGGCAAGCGAATCGCTTTGCCGAACTCGGAAATTCTTTTGCACCAAATTATGGGCGGCGTAGAGGGACAGGCGATTGAAATTGAAATTACGGCGCGACATATTCTGAAAATCAAAGAACGTTTGAATCAAATTATCGCCAAACACACTGGCCAGCCGATGGCAAAGATTGAAAGAGACACAGATCGCGATTTCCATTTAAGCGCCTCTGAAGCGAAAGAATACGGAGTAATCGATACGGTTTTGAAGAACGGAAAGTAAAGAAACTGCCCCTTAATCGGGGCTTTTCTTTTGTGGGTAGAGGTGATAGGGTATGGGTAATTATTTTTATATGAATACCAAGAAATACATATTAATTTTCCTTATATCCTCTCTAGCTTTTACGGCTTCAATTCAAAGCGTGAAAGCCGACGATCCACCTTATCAAAACGTAAGATTTGGATTTAACAGCCAAGATGAATTGGTAGTGAGTTTTGATTGGATAGGCATGACTCGCTTGAATGTTTCTATGGCGGTTGGTTTTAATGGAAGAATTTTCTATGAAAGCGGTCTTAGTTTTTTCCCCAATTTAAGTAAAGACGTAACAGCTATATTTGAAGAAGGAATTAATCCGAACGCATTTATTCCAGATTGGTTTGGCCACAGTGATTTCATCCAGGGCCAGTCTTATTCAATCCCGGTTCTTTCAATAAAAAAATGGACTCCACAAAACTTTATCCGAGTGTGTAATTGGCTTCATCCTTGTCCGGTTACAAGGCCGCTAGTTGAAGAAGTGATAGGACGTCCTTTCAATGAAGGAGATTACATTACCATTGCTTTTGATTCCAATAATCCAATTCCAATTAAATTTTCTGACCCAGCCCAATATCATTTTATTGGTGAACAAAAAATTCCTATCATCATCGTGCCGGGGATTATGGGGACGAGGTTAAATCTGGTTTCGGATGGAGAAGAGGTTTGGCCGAATGGTGGACGAATGGTTTTATCGGGATCAGACGAATATCTCAATGCTCTTCAGCTAACTTCAGATGTTCAGGACACAGTCCCAATCGATGTGGGGAGCATTGTTGGTCAAGAATTCGTGGCGCCAAATTATCAGCCTCTGCTTGATTTATTTATTAACAATGGATATGTTACGGGCACTAATCTTTTCACTGTTCCATTTGATTGGCGCAAATTAGTTTCTGACCAGAGAAATCGGCTGGGAACAGTATTACAAGAAGCAATCAATAGATCACCGAATGGGAAAGTCAATATTATCACTCATAGTACTGGTGGCTTGCTAGTTAAAGATTATCTACTTTCAACTTCCACAATTAATTTTGTAGACAAATTAGTTTTTGTCGGTGTGCCCCAGATTGGGGCACCCAAAGCATTTAAGATTTTGAATTATGGTGATAATTTTAATTTCAACCTATTTGGTTTTTATATTTTGAATTCAGAAAGAATGAAAATTATTTCTCAAAATATGCCCGGAGCGTATCAGTTGTTGCCAAGTAGAAAATACGTGGAATTAGAAGGGGGATATGTGCAGGATTATCGAAACGGAGCAGCGGACGAGAATCCGCTTAGCTATGACCAAACTAATGCATTGATGGCCGAAGATCCTCTTGATCAACGCAACGTCTCTTTATTAAATCAAGTAGATGCTTTTCACCAGAATTTAGATACCCAGACATTAAATTTACCTAACATATATAATATTGCTGGTTGTCTTAATCCAACCATAAGGAGCATTCGTGCATATGATAATGGAAAATTTGATATTAACACTGGTAGTGGTGATGGAACGGTGCCACTTGCGAGCGCCCTTTATGGTTCGGATAATTACCAGAATTATTTTGTATTACCGCCGAATACTAAAGAAAACATTGATCACTTGGGATTAGTACAGGAAGAAGCACCATTAGATCTGATTAAAAAGATTATTGACGGTAATGTAGATCAACTCCCTTATGGAATTTCTAGTAATGAACAAGATTGTTTTCCATTTTCTGGCACTGACCTAATAATAGTAAGCACTCATAGCCCAGTTACTTTGCATATATACGATTCCCAAAATCACCATACTGGTCCAGTGGAGAATGGTGATATTGAATTAGGGATTTCTGGAAGCAATTACACAACGATTGGCGAAAATAATTTTGCTTTCTTGCCAGCAGACGAAAATTATCGTTTTGTAATTAATGCATACGCAAGCGGTAATTTTGATTTCAAAGTTAAATCGTACGCCGGGGAAAATCTAGAGAGTATGACAACGTACGTCAATGTACCAATTCAAAGCGATCAAACAATGGCGACATTGAATTTTTCTACTACAAGTATTCCTCAACTAGAGTTGGATAATGATGGTAATGGGAGCATTGATCAATATATCAACCCAACTGGTTTATTAGTTGGTAGTTCTACCACTGATGTTTTACCGTCGGAAATTACTATTATTGCTCCGGAAAGCAGAAATTATCCACGTTCTGAATTAATACCGTTATCAATAGAAAGTCAGGATTCGGAATCTGGTGTTGCGTATCAGGATGTATATTTAAATGATCAGCTAGTCGCTACTAACACGATAGACCTATTTTTTGAGAAATTAGGAACAAGCACAGTTCAAGTTTTGTCTTCTGATGCAGCTGGGAATTTTGGGTCGCAAAGCATGGATTTTCGAGTTATTGCCACTCCAGACAGCACAATTTCCGATATTGAACGGTCATTTAGTTTGGGGTGGATTACAAAGAAAGGCATAAAAGAAACTTTGATTAATAAGCTTGAGCAGGCCATTAAGATTGAAAAACGAATAGAGACATTAGAAGAGAAACTACCTAATGATCAGAAAATACTTAGACGTATAGAAAAGTTGGAAAAAAGAATTGACAAGGTGCTGGGTAAAAATTTGTTGAAAGAATTAGAAAAAGAGTATAATAAGGGTACTATTAATAACCTGGCATTTGAATTATTAAGGGAGGACGTTAAGTGGTTATTAAATGATTAATTATGGATAAAAAATATTATAAATTTATCGCTATTGGTTTCGTTTGTGGGTTGATTCTATTTTTTACACCTACATTACTGCAAATAGATTTACTTTTAGGATCAGGGGCATTAATAGATTTATTACCGAAATCAGTTTTTAGTCTTTTCTTGGTGGGAGTGCCATATAGCATTGGCGGTGGTATTTTGTTCTTTCTCATTAGGACTATGTTTAAAAAACAAAATCTTAAAGAAAGTTTATATTTTACCCTAGGGATGTATATACCTTATGTTCTATATATTATTCTTGCTCTAATTGCACTTTCAAATTGGAGATTGTTTTAACTAATTCAATCCCCAGTAAGAAAATCCCCTCACCCGGGGCTTTTCTTTTGTTGGGAGGGATGATATGGTGGAGGGGATTATTAGTTTTAGTTAGATTTCAAATTGATCAATGAATTATGAAATGGGTTTTATTTACTGGGACATGGCGATTATTCAATGAAGAAGTTGAAACAGATGTAAGGACCTCTACACGAGAAGTGCTTGCCCGAGGCGATGGTATTATCACTGGTGGAGCAACGGGGGTAGACTATTTTGTTATGGACGAAGCAATGAAGATAGATCCAATAGCTATGCGACTGCGCGTAATTATTCCTGCTTACCTCGAAAGCTATATTCGCGATTATTATACTAACTGGTGCATGAAGCCAGTTACTAAAGAAATCATAGATGCCCTCGCCATACTTTTAAGAAAGATAAAAAAAGTTAATACAGATGCCTTGCTAGAAATGCCGTATGACGTTATTACGCAAGATCATTACAATATGAGAAATGATGAGGAAATAACGCAATCCGATTCAGTGCACGCCTTCCAAGTGAATAAAAGTACTGGTACTCAGGATACTCTAAATAAGGCCAAGAAAGCGGGAATCCCAATAGATGTATACAAGAAATATACTATTTAGCGTCGTGCAATCACGGTTCTAACTTTGTACCACTTGGTCGGTTACAAGACATGGTAAAATTTATATATGAGTAAAAATCCCACCAACGAATTTTCTTTTATTCTCAAACCTTCAAAATTTGGCATTGGAGTTTTTGCAGCGCACGATATTGCCAAAGATACCTTTCTTCGGTTATTTGGCGGTGAAGGGGAGGCGGAACACAATGTCCGTATTCTCAGTAAAAAGGATGTGCCGGAGCTATTCCAAGAATATCCTCTGCATCGGGGAGATAAGTTGATCTGTCCGAATGATTTCGGCGCAATGCCGGTCGGCTGGTATTTGAATCATTCCAAAACCCCGAATGCAATCCACAAAGATTATAAGTGGTATGCTTCGCTGGATATCAAAGCAGGAGAAGAAATCCTCATTGACTACAATTCCTTGGAAGAATCAACAGAAGCGAGAGAAGATTATTACTCAAACTAAGACCTTTAAATAAGGTCTTTTTTTATTTATACCCCGTTAGAAATTAAATTTCTAACGGGGTATACTATACCCATGGACTTTTTATCTCGCGGTATATCGGAAATTATTGAAAAGGAGGCTTTGGAAGCAGCATTAAGAGGGAAAAAGAAGCTTCGGGTGAAATTTGGCATTGATCCGACCAGTCCGGATTTGCATTTGGGGCATACGGTGCCGCTGCGTAAATTGAAGCAGTTTCAGGATGCGGGACATCAGGTGGTGCTGGTTATCGGCGATTTTACTGCTCAAGTCGGCGATCCTTCGGGACGGGACAAAACCCGGCCGATGCTCACCGAAAAACAAATCCGCGCCAATCTCAAAACCTATCTCGTGCAAGCGGGGAAAATCCTTAATCTCAAAAAATCCGAAATCCATTACAACAGCAAATGGTTTTCCAAGAAACCGGCAATTATTTATGATATTGCGTCGCGGGTAACGCTTCAACGGGTGATTGAGCGGGACGACTTCCAAAAACGCATCAAAGGAGGACAGGATATTACTATGCTTGAGGTGCTCTATCCGCTTTTACAGGGCTATGATTCCGTTATGGTGAAAGCCGACGTGGAACTGGGCGGTACAGACCAGAAATTTAACCTCCTGATGGGACGGCGAATCCAGCGCAGTTACGCAATGCCGGAACAGAATATAATTACTCTGCCGCTTTTGGTGGGCACGGACGGCGTCCAGAAAATGAGCAAGAGTTACAACAACTATATCGGCATTACCGAGCATCCGGAAATTATGTTCGGGAAAATTATGTCTATCCCGGATTCTTTGATTGATTCCTATTACGAACTCTGCACGGACGTGAAACGCATCCAGACCGATCCCCGGCAGGCAAAACTGGTGTTGGCGATGGTGATCGTCGGAATGTATTACGGTGAAAAGATAGCCGTGAAAGCCCACGATGAGTTTATCCGAGTCGTGTCTCATAAAGAAATGCCGACAGAGATTCCAACGATAAAAATCGGCATTAAATCGCTGATGCTCGCTGATTTGTTGGTGAATGCGAAATTGGCCGCTAGCAAGAGCGAAGCGCGGCGGTTAATCGAGCAAGGCGGCGTGAAAATCGGCCAAGAACGGCAATCGGATCCGAATAAAATGATTCACTTGGAAAAAGAAATCGTGCTTCAGGTTGGAAAACATAAGTTTTTGCGCGTCACTTTCTAGAAACTCAGTTTTTTTCTGGATTTTCTCTTTACACTATATTTGAAGTAGTGTAAAATTTTTTTATGTACGACGAATTGTTTGGCGAAATCAAAACATTGAAAATATTCTTCCTTTTCGGGGGACTTTTTTTGTACGGAATTTTTGATGTTCTGCGCGGGTTGTTAGGATAAGGAGTATTTGTGATATTTAGTAGAGTATGTTATTTTAAGAATCGTCTTTAGGACGCGTGATCTTTAAAATAAAAATAAGGAGGCTTAAATTGAAAGAAGAATCCATAGCGCTGTTGTTTGTTGGTCCGCCGGCATGCGGAAAGGGAACGAATGCCAAGCGTCTCGCACAAGAGCTGGAAGGAGCGTATTTCAGCACGGGAGATGCCTTTCGGGAACGTCGCAAGAACGATCCGGAATTTGAACGCAAAGCTGGCCATATTCTGGATAGCGGCGGTTTGCTTTCCGATACGTTTGTTGTTCAAACCTTCCAGCATTGGTTGCAGCAGAATCGGCATTTTCGTTATGTCATTCTGGATGGCGTAATCCGAACGGTTCCACAAGCAGAGATGATTATTCTTTTGCTTCGCGATTATCGTTATCAAACCATCTCCACCTTATTGTTCAATTTGCCCGATGAAGTCTGTGTGCAACGCATGCTCAATCGGCAGAAAGAAAATCAAGGCAGGGCAGATGACCGGGAAGGAGTTATAAAGATGCGGCTTAAGAATTATGAGGCGCATCTGGTTGATCTCAAAAATCATCTGTATTACAGAACCAATCTGGTTCCAATCAATGCCAATCGCGCTATCGAAGAAGTTTATTCGGAAGTGCGCGCGGTATTGCCGATGGTTTCCGTTGTTTGATACTGTAGAAAATAAAAATCCCCGCGTCTTTATTGAGCGGGGATTTTATTTTTATAAAAATATATTATACTAATGGTTATGTCTGACGATTCTCAGGTAGCATTATTCTTTTTTGGTTTATGCGCGTTGTTTATTTTTTTGATTCAATATGCTTGGTGGGGATGGTTGGTTATGCCGTTCATTGTGTGGCGGGTAATACGGATGCTGAAAGGAATTGTTGATTCCGCAAATAAATAAAATCCGTTACAACTTCTTCTCCACAAAGGTTTCTACGGTATGCAGGACTTGTTTTGGCGTGAGCATCGATTTCATCAAGCAGCAGGCGGCGCCGGCTGAAATAGTTTGTTTCAGGATTTTTTCTTGATTCAAATTAGTCAAAATAACAATTGGTCCATTTTTCTTTTTTGTTCCCCCGTGTTTCAATTCGTCCAGTACTTCTAAGCCGTCCTTTTTTGGGAGCATAATATCCAAAAGAATCAGATTGTATCCACCTTCTTTCGCCTTAGTAAGGCCGATTTCACCATCTTCTGCTCGATCCACTTCGTATCCTTCGTCAGTTAAAAGCTCGGTATATAAATCCAACAATGCCGCATCATCTTCCACAACCAAAATTTTTCTTTTATTAAGATTTTGGTTGTTTGGTTTCATGTATTGAAATTAGTGTTTTCGCGTCGGCGTTTTCCGATTTCTTTGCGTCTTCCGCAACTTGATGAGCGATATCCGTATCTACCAGCGGTAGAGTAAAAGAAAAAGTAGAACCCCTACTGACGCCTTCGCTTTGGACATCCACATTTCCGTGATGGAGCGCAACGATAGATTTAGATATGTATAGCCCCAAACCAGTGCCGCGCGCTTCCGCCATGCCGGAATAAGAATTTTGAATTTTACCGAATTTAGTAAAAAGTTTTTTCAGATCTTCCGGAGCGATGCCATTGCCGGTGTCGGTCACGCTAGTTTTCACAAACGGTTCCTGAATTGCAAAACTAATGGTAATTGTACCATGCGGGGGAGTGAATTTCATGGCATTGCTGATAAAGTTCAAAAATACTTCTCGGATCTTTTCTTTATCGCAAAAGGCCACCGGAACTTTTTTGGGTTCCACTATTTTGAGGCTCAATTGTATTTCTTTCGCTTTTGCTTCCACCTCTTCAAAGATTTCCTGAGCGAGTTCCACTAAATTCACGTCACCAACTTGCAAAGCAATCCGGCCGCTTTCAATTCGGGAAACATTAAGCATGTTGTTTACTAAGTTAATTAAGCGATCTACCGCCAGTCGCGAGCGGTCCAAATATTTACGAAGGTCGGCAGACATTTTCTTTTTATTTAGCGCCATCCAAAGATAGCTTTTGATGACGGTCATTGGAGTTCGTAATTCGTGGGAAGCAATGGAAACAAAGTCATCTTTCAATTTATCCAGTTCTTTTAAGCGTTCATTGGCGCCCTTTAATTCCTTGGTTTGATCATCCACCTTTTCTTGCAAATGCTGGCTGAAATCCTGGACTTCCTGGTAAAGCAAGGAATTTTGGATTGCAATTCCGGCCTGAAGAGAAAGTGAGCGCAATAATTCAAAATCTTCTTTAGTATAAGCATCGCCGGAAATTTTTGTTCCCAAAATAAGAATGCTGTTCAATTTATTGCCGCTCATAAAGGGAACGCAGACGGATACTTCAATTTTTTTCATATCATTTTTCAATTGTTCAAATCCAATTTGTTCGGATGGGCTGTGGGCGTTTCGGGCCAAATACGTCAATTCGTCAATAAAAAGCGGTCGCTTATTGCGTTGAAGGTAATTTAACAGTAAATTACTTTTGGTGAGTTGATTGATGTTCGCTTCGCTAAACCCAGCTACTTTTGCTATTTTATAATCGGTTGGAGATTGTTTATTTTTTTCGGTGGCAAGTAGAATACCAGCGCGATCCAATTGCATTGCCGACTGCAAGGTAGTTGTGATGAGGTCTATAATCTGGGATAGGTTGGTAAGGTAATTAAGCTTTTCGGTGAGTTGAGAGATGGTTTTTTGATAGTTGTAGAGACTGACAAAGAAATATTTATTAGCGGTTGACTGGAAGAGATCATTAAGTTTGTAGAATATGAATAAAAAGGTAGGCGCAATAAAAATACCGCTAATTAGACTCGCTTTAGAAAATGATCCGCCCAAAAAGTTTTCAAAGATCCATACCATAAAGTAGAAGAATCCATAAGAAAACATCGCTAAACTGGCATAAATAAAAACTCGCCTAATAATAACGCGGATATCTAATAAGCGATATCGAAGAATTGCAAAACCAACGATGACAGTATATAGAAAAGTAGTTAAATTAAAGTATGGATAAAAATCTATATTGTATACTGGCAAAAAACTAAGTCCACCGCCCGCGAAACTAACGGCCATACCGAAGAAGAAATATTTAATTTGTTGACGAATGATTCCCTGTGAAACTTTATAAGCTTTCCATAATTCGAAATGGCTGTACAAAACTAATCCAAAAAAGAAAACAGTAAATATTGGGTATAAGGGCCCTGGGGGAGAGTCGTAATAGAATTGATTGAAAACCCAGCGCATATTCGCAATAAATAAGCCATCAGTAAAATTTGCAATTAGAAAACCAGCGCCAAGAATATAATTTAAAATAATAAACCAACGGCGTTTAAGATTCAAAAATTCATATACAAAATGAGTGAAAAGAATTGGGATAGCTATAACTCCAACGTGAGTAATCCGCCACCAAAAATCAGCGACATCAATATTGTGGGTGGTGGCTATTCTATACCCACCCAGCCCCCATAGAAATACGGAAATACAAAATAAACCCCAGATATAATGAATGCGTTGTTGTCCTCTATAGAACATTAAAACTGCCATCACGCTACTCGTAGCTGCAATCAAAAAACTAGAAAATCCGAAAAGATTCATTATGTTAATGATAACAAAAAACGGGAATTGAGTGTTAATAAACTCAATTCCCGTTTCTGTTTTTCGTATTAAGAACTTACGCAGCTATGACATGAGTACCCTGTTCGAAGTTGATGCTCTTTGCATACTCAAGCATTTTTCCTAATAGTTCTGCGTCAATTGGCGGTGGCGCCACGTACTTCCTTCCCAATGTTCTTTCTAAGTTGGAACTTAGAAAGAGTGCCTCGTGATTGATGTAGGGATAGTAGCGATCCAATTTTCGATTCATACCTCTTTGTAGACGTCCGAGTAACGTATTCGGCAGGAATCTCGGTTGGACTCCATAAGATAGCCCTCCAATCTTTAGATATTGCAATGAAGCTTCAATTATCCATTGCACACGAGGTGGTTTTGGGTGGACAAGGTGATACGTTTGATTGGTCGCAGGAAGCTCCATTAACGGTGGGAGAATTTCCTCTAACCAATCGGTCGGTATCAAATTGAGCGTTGAAGTGGTTGAGCACTGCATAGCTAACGGGAGATGTAGAATCTCGTTATTTATGTAGATGCCCTCATTCAAGCACTCATATTTTTTTGTTATCCACCTTTGTGTCAGGCTTTTACGAAGTTGCCAGAAGGCAATAAAGAATCCATAGTAGCCATTCAAAGTTTTTGCATAGCCAGTTTTGGAATTCCCAACCACGATACTGGGACGGTAGATAGAATAACGTATGTTGGGCCAAGAGCGAACAAGTCGTTCAGCTTCCATCTTGGACTTTTCATAAGCATTCCTTAGTTTTTGCTGAAGATTAAAATCATTCTCCTGAAACATTTCCGCCTCACCCGCAATATATGCGGTGCTGAGAAAATGAAATTCCGGAACTTTCAACCTGGTTGCAAGTTGTAAGATATTTTTAGTACCCCCAACATTTGTTTCCCAGGTATCTGGACCAGCGCTTTCATCAAATTTAATTGATCCAGCGCTATGAATGATTTTATCAATTCTTCCTTCCCAATACGCTAAGTCCTCTTGTGAAAGACCCGCGTTAGGAAGCCTGACGTCGCCGGCTAACACGATATCATTTAATCCGATTTTTGAAATCGAAGAATGTAAACGTGCCAAGGCATTTTCCTTTGAGCCTCCTCGAATGAGATAGAGGATTCTATGTTCGGCACCTTGAAGTAGGGGCGCAAGACATGAACCCACTAGCCCAGTAACTCCGGTTAGTAGTATTGTAGCCATTACAGCCCCCTTTTGTTCTAGTTTATACAAATTTAAAGTACAAATTCCTATTCAGAATTTACCATTAAAATAACACAAATCTGTAGGCAATAGCAAGATACCCTTAAAACCGCGATTTATTCACAATGAGCGGGTAACGGGAGTCGAACCCGTATCTCGACCTTGGCAAGGTCGCATAATAGCCGCTATACGATACCCGCGGCACTAAATAGGTTCTAGTCAGTTTATAGATTTCTTGATAAAAAATCAATCTTATGCAACATTTATGGCACGTTCTTTAAAGGGGGTGATCAAGATGGCGTTGTATACTGGTTGTATTAAGAAAGTTTCCTCGTGGGAACAGGGGCTTCGGATTTCCGTTATGAGCCGACACACATTGATTGACGGAGAAACCCCAGATCCGGAAATTATAGAAGGGAAAAATTATATATGGTGGTGGCCAGAATTGGGACCACCAGCCACGCTTATTGGCAGTTACTATAAACGAGGTTTGTCTTGGGAAGAATTTGAAAAACGATATCGGGAACATTTACAAAACCCCGAATCGATTTCCAAGATTAACCAGCTTATTGAAATGGCCCGGCTGCAATCAGCGATTGTGCTATGCGTTGAGCCGACATCGGAATTCTGCCATCGCCGTTTGCTTGCGGAAGAATGCAAGAAACTTGCTCCAGACCTAGAAGTATACATTGAATAAATCCGGTCCGACGTACATTGGACCGGATTTATTTTGTTAAAATCTCAAACCCATTTTTTGTGACAAGCAGCGTATCTTCTATGCGAACGCCGAATTTTTTTGGCAAATAAATACCAGGTTCCACCGTGATGATCATTCCGGCTTTCAGAATAGTTTTTGAGAGCGGGCTGATATTAGGAAGTTCGTGGATATCCAAACCGACGCCATGCCCCGTGGTGTGGATAAAATATTTTCCGTAACCGTATTTTTGAATCACTTTGCGACAGGCGATATCAATGTTTCCCGCGGTAACGCCTTCCCGAACGGCGGCAATGCCAGCGTGTTGTGCCTCTGTGACAATATCGTAGATTTTTTTAAATTCCGCGGTTGGATTTCCAAAAAAAGTTGTCCGGGTAAAATCTGACATATAATGTCCAACCGAACAGCCGAAATCCATTAACACGACGGAATTGTTGGTTAGTTTTTTAGTTTCGGTAACGTGATGGGGGAAAGAGGAGTGTTCGTTGAATGCCACAATAGTTTCAAACGCAGGCTTGGGGGAAGAATAGTTTTGAAAAATTTGTTCCAATCCGAACATCACTTTTTGTTCCGACATTCCGGCTTTGAGCGTCGGCATTATTTTTTTGTGGGCTAGAGCAGTGATATGGCAGGCTTTTTGGATTAATTCAATTTCAGTAGAGTCTTTAATTTCCCGTTGCTTGAGAATCAATTGTTCTAATGGCGTCCACTGCGCGCCTTTGATTTTAGAAAGAAAATTTAGAAAAGAAACTTTTGTTGTCCGTGGGTCGTAACCGATTTTTTTAGGGTGATTATCTTGAATAACTGAAGTCAATTCTTTTAGGAAAGATTGCGGTGAAAGTACCTTCAATTTTTTATCGTCTTGGGTTGTGTGCCGAGCGTGGGTTTCCAGAAGCGAAGACGCAAACAGAAAATCCTCATCCGGAGTAATCAATAAAAAACAGCCCTCAGGATGAAAACCGGTCAAATAAAAAATATCCGCCCTATCCAACACAATATACCCATCGCAATTTTGTTTGGCTAGCGTGGCTTTAAATTTTTTGCGGCGTTCGGCGTACATTTGATATTGGTGCCCTCGAGAGGAGTCGAACCTCTATTACAAGATCCGCAATCTTGCGTCCTATCCGTTGAACGACAAGGGCGATGTATCTATTTATATATGTTTTTAATAAAAAACGCCAGTGCTTAAGAATGCACTGGCGTTGCTCCAACGATTTTGAGATCGTGGAGAATTTGCGGAACGTAAGAGAGCAGGTGGTCGTGAAAATGTTCCAGTTCGGCGACATCAATCCATTCGGGAATAGTTTCCTTAGTTTCTTTGAGAAATCCGGAGTCATCGAATTCCTTACAAAGGAAAACAGTCACGTGGAATCTTTTTACTCCATCTTTCCTCAAAAGACGCACTTTATACGTTTTGGGATGAGGCACGAGATGCGCGATTTGCGTAACAATTCCGGTTTCTTCTTGAAGCTCCCGAACAGCCGCATCTGCGCGCGATTCGTGTTTTTCAATCTGACCGCCGGGAAAGCCGTACATATCCGTAATGTTATTGGCATTTTCCGTATGGCGCACTAATAACAATTTGCTGTCTCGGCGTAAAACCACCACCGAAGTCGGAATAAGATTATTTATGGGCATATTACCTCCTTGATAAAGTTGCTAAAGTTATTCAAACACGCGGGTGAAAGAAACGCAAGATTTAGCAATTAGAAACCCAAAAATTTAGATAAGCCATCGCTTAATGTTGGGGTGTATTCTATTTCCTTAAGATACCGAGAAAGAAATTGTTTAAAGGTCGGAATATCTTTCCGAAAAATCAGCACTTTGATATACGGATTGATTTTTGTGTCGTTGCGTAAAATAAGTTCATTTCTCTCCTCTCCTTCAATTTCCAAAATATGAAAACCCATTAAATGTTCAAATGCGTGAAAATTGTGCTCTCCAATAAAGAGTCCTTTTGGGGTAAGGCGAAATTGTAAATGGCGGGGATGCTGTCGCGCCCAATGTAAAATCATAAACTCGGCGATAATCACAAACAGGGCGAACAAAATATTTTTTTGCCACAAAGCGAAAAGAAAAGTTAAAGCGGCAACGATAATGCTCAACCAGTACCACCCGACGCTTTTTGGGCTAAATTCAAATTCCGGCGCGGTCCAAATAATCTCCTTATCCATTTTATTGGTTCATTAACTTCTTGAATTCTTCAATCATTGGCACTTGATCCGGATTGGTGCGATAGAGTTGAGAGGCATAATACGCAGTCCATTCCGCCAGAAGAATGGAATTAAAGAGCGTATGCGCGCGATTGTTTCCGACCAAGGGGATATTTTCTATCGGCAATTCCATTTCCGATATGAGATGAGAAAAAACAGCGAGCCGTTTTTGAATTCGCGGATGATCCTGCGCGTCTTCCAACAATAAAAACACAAATTGTTTTGTCAGATTTTGTGTGCTGGCATTTTTTTCAAAACTGGTCATTTCATTATGATTCAGTTCGGGGAAAAGATTGTAAAATGCCGGCGACTTGGCTGTTTCGTTCAGCGTAATTTTCCAGAAATAGGCGAGCGCTTCATTGGCAACGGAAGAATAGATTAGCGGAATATGATTCTGGATTTTTTGCGCCAGCGCTTTGCCGATGGGTTCAAAATCCGACGGTACGAGCGTGGAACTTAATTGCGAAACCTCTTTTTGGATTTTGGTTTGGCTAGTTAGCGCGAGTAATGCCTGCAAGTTGTAACCGATGGCAGAACGCGGTTCAATGGTTTTATCCGGCAGTTCAATGTAAGGAACTTTGGCTTTTTGCGCGAGAGATAATAATGCTCCGCCGGCCGCGACCGCCACAACAGGAATTTTCTTTTTGAGCGCTAGTTGGAAAGAGTCAATGACTTCTTCGGTATTGCCGGAATAAGAACTGGCAATGACCAAAGTTTTTTTGGACGCTTCGGCGGGAAAACTGTAATTGCGGTGCTGGATTACGTTCAGAGAAGCAGCGAGAGATTTCAAGATTCCTCCGGCGAGTTGAGAACCGCCCATACCGGCGATAATTACCGTGTTATATTTTTTAAGCTTGGATTTATTAACAATTTCCGGCTGATAGGAAAATTGTTTGGGGAAATTTTTGATTGCGTCGAGCATGCTCATAATGGTTTTATTCTAGCATATAAGTCAGCGTGGCGTTAGAATTAGTAATAATGGATTTGCAATTAGATTCCGGCCTAGCGCTCGTAATCGTGGCTCATCCGGACGATGAAACTATTTGGATGGGTGGAACCATTTTGATGCATCCCGAAATTCAATGGACGATTATTTCCTTATGCCGGCGGAGCGATATGGACCGCTATCCTCGGTTCCAGAAAGTTTGCGCCGCTTACGGGGCGAGGTGTCAGATGGGTGATTTAGAAGATGACGGCCAGTTGAATATCCGCGAAAGCGTGCCAATCGCTAAGCAAATTATCCGAGAGTTTACTGAAAATAATTCGTTTGATTATATTTTTACCCACGCGCTGGACGGGGAATACGGCCATCCGCGGCACAAAGGCGCGGCGCGCGCGGTGCGGCAACTGTTCGCGGCTGGCGATCTGCGCGCGCGCCGCATCTTCCATTTCGCCTACACATTAGATACAATTAAAAATATCGCAGTACCAAAAGCAAAATCTGACATTGTCGTGAAATTGCCGGAAAATATTTTCCGCAAGAAAAAATATTTGATTCAGAACGAGTATGGTTTTCAGAGTTCTGCTTTTGAAATGTTAAGCGCTGGTCCAGTGGAAAAATTTAACTTACATCGATGAAATCCGTTATCTTATACGCGCATCCGGTGCAGCCGGATGGTTTAAGTTTGCAAGGCAATCTTTTGTATAAAGGAATGCTGGAAAATGGCGAACAAGTGGAACCGTGCCATTTGAGCGCGGAATTCCAAAAGAACTGGTTGTTCCAATACTATAAACCCGACATCGCCATCGGGGTTGGTTATTGGAATTTTACTCCAGATATTATCCGGCATCCGCTGGAACACGGTGTGACGCCGATTCCGTGGCTGGTGGCGGATGGCTGGGTGGCGAATTATCACAAAGATTTAAGCGCATTGCCGTTGGTACTAACCACGAGCAGTTGGGTAAAAGAAACCTATCAGCGGGATGGCGTAGACACCAAAAATTTTGAAGTCGTGCCGATTGGCATGGATCCAAAAATTCATCGGCCAGTGCCGCGGACGGATATTCGGGTAAAAACCATTCGCGATTTATTAGGCATCAAAGATAACGAAGTAATGATTTTCACGATGGGCGGTGACGTAACGTCCAAGGGGGCACAGGAAGTATTGAAAGCCCTTAAAAAAGTAGATCAAGAATTCAAAAATTGGAAATACGTTTGCAAGGTCTGGGGCGGTGATAGCGCGGACGATCATTATGAAGACGAAATGAAATTAATTGAAGCGTTGGGGGATTCTCAAGATAAAGTCCAATATTTAGACGGATCTTTCTCCAGCGAATTGATGCCGTACTTGTTAAATGCCTGTGATATTTACGCCGCGCCGAGCCGGTTGGAGGGTTTCGGCATGATTCAAATGGAAGCGCAGGCTTGTGGTATCCCGGTAGTTTCCATTGATCGGATGGGGCCGAAAGAAACCGTCGTGCACGGAGAAACCGGATTTTTGGCGAAAGTGGCGTCCACAGTGGATTTGACCGAAGAGTGGGCGTATACCGGAATGGGTTTTGAAGAAGATCACAAAGTGAAATTTGACCAGCCGAAAACCTTTGCCTATCGCGCCGATGTGAATGAATTGGCGGATTATTTATTGCGATTGATGAAAGACCCGGAATTACGAAAAACTATGGGAAAGAAAGCCGCGGCGAACGCGCTGGAAAAATTTGAATACCACAAAATCGCCAAACGAATTACCGATTTAGCTAAAAATCGGCTCAAACTTAGTTAAAGTAAGGAACTTTTTTTCTCTTCACGCATTCGTAAGCGAAAATATACGTGCCGATAGACCAAGATTGCAGCGCGGGACCATGCGGCGCGGCATCACGGCTAATCCATTCGTGGAACTCCCATGCTTTTTCTGCCCCGATTTTATTTGCTTGCGCCAATTGTTCCAGCGTCTTTTCCGCTTTAGCGAATTGTTTGGTTTTTACCAATGCCGCCACATAAAATCCGCCGATAAATGGCCACACGCCGCCATTGAGATAGTTAAATGGTAATTTGGCATCGCATTTGGAAAAATAAGAATGCCATTCCGGATCGCCAGCGCGAATCGGCGGATCAATCGCTTTGCAAGGGAACGGTTTATTGATTTTGGCGGTTTCAATATGACGGAGAATATTTTTGGCGATTTCCGGCGTGGCGAGATCGGTAATAATTGCCAATAAATTGCCCAACGTATCAAACCATTCTTCATGTTCGCGGTCGCCATCGTGATCTTTCCACGCCCAGGGCAGATAGTAACCCAGTTGTTCATCATAGAGCGCGAGGTATTTTTCTATATTGCCGTTGACCACCTTTTTGATATGTTCCGCGAGTTTGTGTTTATTCAGTAATTTCAGCGTCTGATAATATAATGCTTGCGTGTTGATGGTGTAGCCGTATTTGTGGGGGAAAGCATCTTGCCAATCCATGGTTGGCTGTTGGGCGAGGAGTTTTACTTCATTCGGATCTTGAAAAGTAAGCCAGGTGATTGCCCGTTCCAGATTTTCTCTGTGTTTTTTCAAAATAGATTGCTGACGATACGCGGCGGCATAGGTATGCAGGCCGACTACATACCAAAGCGTAGAATCAATGGTGTTGAAAGTGATATTGGAATGTCGTTCTTTATTCCACGCGCCCACAGCATTGGGAATTTGGCCAAGCAATGATTGATGCTTACTCAGCAGTTCCAAACTATTATGGAATGGTTTTTTGAAGGTGGTGCCAATCAAGCTTCCCCCCAGAGAAGCGATCATGCTGTCCCGCGCCCAGACGGCGTCATATTCTCCTGGAGTTCCAGAGGCATAAAATCCAACTGATTTTACACAACGCTTGAGAGCGGCAATCGCTTCCTTGTATCCTTCATTAATAATCTTGGATTTCATATTTCTTTAGATTTTACTTCTTCCACAATAAAACGGGCGAGCAGATAAGAAATCGTGGATTCCGCTCCTTGATTCAAATTGATAGCATATTGGCCAACACCATCATTGCAGCCGCCGGTCACTTCATCATACACCATTTGATTCAAGTGATTTTTCCCCAAGAACCATTGAAAAGTGGCGAAGGCGCCTTTGAGATAAGTAGGATCACCGGTAATTTTATAAGCCGTCACTTTAGTCTGTACCATGGAAGCGGCATCCTCCGGCTGTTGGTCGTAATACGCGCGCTGTTCGTTCCGTACGTACCAGCCGTTCTGGCCGATTGGAGAATAAAAATCTTTTTCAAAGGTAATTTTCCGGAGAAAGTTCAAACTTTCCTTTGCGATGGTGAGATAAGTTTTGTTTTTAGTTAGATCGTACGCGTAAAAAAGTGATTCCGGCAGAGCGCTGTTGGAATAGGTGAGTCGGTCTTCAAACCAATGCCAGTCGCCGGTAGCGGCCAAGCGATAGGTTTTCACTTGCGCGTCCGCCAGTTCTTGAAATTTAACGAGCAGAGACGCTTCCGGTGAGTGGCGGAGATAAAAATACAGGCCGCACATGGCAAAGGCAATCGCGCGCGGGGATTGGATAAGATGGATTGGTTTCACAGCGCGATGAAAAAGTTTAAGTATATTTTGGCGAGTCTCGTATGGTATTTCGGTAATTGAAGTAGCAAATCCCAATGCCCAAATCGCTCGTCCTTGAGTATCTTCGTCAAAATCCGAACGTTGCCATTCCCGTTTATGATTGACCATATTGGTAAAAATACCGTTTGGTTTCTGACCTCGCGTCAGGAAAGTAATATAGGTCTTCAATAGACCCAATACTTCTTCTTTTGGTTGAGTCCGATAGGCATTGGCGGCGATAATTAGCGCTCGCGCATTATCGTCTAGGCTGTAACCGAATCGCGGCGCGGGTTTACTATAACGAGCGTGATGCATGATGCCGAAATCATCCGTCAGCCGGAACAAGTGGTCCAATTTTATTTCCGGCAATTTTCTCTCTTCCGCTTCCAGGTCGGTGAATTTTTTGTAGATATTGAAATAGGATGCCGCCACGTTTGGCCAAATCATTTGCCGTGAGCGTTCGTAAGATTCTTGGCCCATGGTTTTCAAGCGTTTTTGATCCGTGAGCAGAGTTTGCAAAGCATTACCAATTTGGCTCGCATTGCGGGGATTGACCAGTACGCCATTCGTTTGGTCAATAATATATTTTGCGTAAGCGTTCGCGGTGCTGATAATCGGCCGGCCGCAACCCATAGCGTAAGAAATCGTGCCGCTGACCGATTGGCCCATATCTAGCGTTGGGGAAATATAGATATCCGTCGCCTTCAAATACTGCACGATTTCTTCCAAGGTGAGGTATTTATTATAAAATTTTACGTTGTTTTTGAGTCCGAGCCGCTCTACTTCTTGAATCAAAAAGTTCCGATATTTTTCTCCCTCTTCACGCCGGACCACCGGATGGGTAGCGCCCAGAATGACGTACATTATATTGGGAAACTGCTGCACAACTTTTGGCAAGGCGCGAATAGCATATTCCAAGCCCTTATTTTGACTTAACATTCCGAACGTAGACAGGACGATTTTTCCTTTGAGTCCAAATTGGTCTTTGGACTTATCGCTGGCCTCAAAGGGTGTTTGCGGAATGCCGTGGGGGACCAAAGAAATTTTTGATTTGGGAATTTCATAATCCCGTTCCAAAAGTTCTTGCGAGAGCTGATTCATGACCACGATTGCTTTGGAATAATTAGCAATCGCGCGAACTACATTGTATAAATGTTTTTCCGGTTTGGCCAAAACCGTATGAAACGTGGTGACAATGGGTTTCTCCAGTGTTTGCAGAAAAGGAATCAAATAATCGCCCCAGTCGCCGCCGAACAAACCGAATTCGTGTTGGACATTTACGACTTTGATATCGTCTTGACGATTAATTTTTTTGGCAAGTCGGACATAGTGTTCCAGATCCGTGGCGGTCAACTGGCTGAAAACCTTTTTACTGTAATTATAAATACTCGTGGGCTGATCGTTCAGCGCAAGAATTTTCGCTTTGATAAGTGGATTAAATTTTTTTTCAAATGCCAGCGTCAGGTCTTGAGTAAACGTGGCAATACCGCATTCTCGGGGAGGGAACGAACTCACATACGCGATGTAGTTGGTTTCCGGTTTCATAATTTAATGCTCGCCGCTGTATTTCAGCGCTTGCAGGAGTTTTTGGAGATTGGTTTTGGCGACGCAAACGCTCTTATCCGCCGCGCCATAATAAATATAGAGATCATTACCGAAAATTGCGGTGCCGGTTGGAAAGACGACATTACTCACAAATCCCTTCTTTTCCCAGCTTTCAGTTGGTGAGAAAAGCGGATGATTCAGCCGACCGATGACTTTTTTCGGATTTTTTTTGTCTAATAACGCCGCACTGGCGTGATAAATACGGGATTTGTTCAATTCTTCTACTGTGTGGAAAATCAATAGCCAGCCCTCGTCGGTTTCAATTGGGGGCGCGCCGCCGCCGATATTCCGGGATTCAAACCAATATTTATTTTCCAACACGACGAATTTATATAATTTTTTCAGGTGATCCACCCAGAACTCGCGTTTTTTCAAATCTTGGAAAGATTTGAAGTAGGCGATATGAATATCCGGTAAAACCCGATGAATCAGCGCGTACTTCCCGTTAATTTTTTTAGGAAAGAGCAGGCCGTCTTTTTCCCAAATGAGCACATCTTTACCGCCGTATTCTTCATAATACGATTCAAACATGAAGTAGCGGTCTTTCAGTTTTTCTCCACGGAACATTTTTGCAGCATCGTCGTACGCAATTTGCGGACCGATAATCCCGTGTTTTTCAAAATGGACCAGATCCGTACTGGTGGCGTAGGCAATGACCGCATTTTTCCCGTCATGGCCGACATAAGTCATGTAAAAAATGTCGCCGATTTTCACCATGCGGGGATCTTCCGCTCCGAAGCTTTCAAAAGCCAGCTCTCGTTCAATAATGGGCTTGGACCAACGTTCCACTACCTGGGACGGCCCTTTGAGCTTGGCATAGCCGATAGAGGACTTGTTTTTGGAATCAATCGCTCGGTAAAAAACGTGGACAAATTCCCCCTCTTGATAGCAGGCGGGATTCAAAACCGCCTTGCTTTCAAATTTGTTCTTGGTTGGTTCCAGAATCGGTCCTAGTTTTTCTACATTCAGCGGCGACTCCATAGATATGAAAAGTATACAGGAATTACAGCCTATCTTCAAAGTTTACTCTGAATGATTTGAGATGCCGAAACTCAAATTTTATAAATGCAAAAGAGTGGTGGATTATTCAATTATTACTCGATTTTATCTGACTTCTGAAGATTATGTTTTATGCAAAGTAATCTTACATTCTTTGCAGACAAACTTGTTCCTCCTCTAGAGAATGGGAGGTCATGATCAAAATGTAGATTTTTTGTTTCTCCACATACAACACATTTTCCTTGGTCTCTTTTCCAAACTTCTCTTTTAACTTCTGACGGAATAAGTCGAGTATGTTCTATTGTCATTGGCGTAGTTTTATTTTCTTGCCGATCCGAAAGTTTTAAAATAAATCGATACACATTTCGTTTACCATCATTGACTTGTTTATAGTCAATGAGATCAAAATATCCTTTAAGAGACCACACTCCAGAAAATATCTTTTCATACACTTTCACTAATTCCGGGTTATTTTTGTTCTTTTTATATTCTTCAGCTGCTTTAATAAAGCGGCCATTTTGAGTTAATCTACCCGTGGGTAACGTTTCTGGCTGATCCTCATTTTTGGGGTTATGACTGTATCTCTTAGAGACATCGTGTCCCTCATATTCAATAGTTATTCCATCTACGTAAACCCTATCTTTATATGGAGCGTTAGTTCGTTGAGACATTAGAATTACTGAATACGCTGGATTCATTCTAAAATTCATACCCCGTTGAAGCGTTTGAATATTTTCAGCGTCACACATTTCTCTATAACTTAATATGTCATCTTGAATTTTCATCATAACGTTTTGATGCATAAACTAAGCCTTACTTAAATGGTTATGGTCCAGAAAAACTTTATTTTACTTAGATTCAAACTTGGCGGAGGCTGAAGGATTCGAACCTTCGAAGGGGTTTAACCCCCTTAACTCCTTAGCACGGAGCCGCTTTAGACCGCTCAGCCAAGCCTCCAAATATATAATGAATATTACTTAAATATGTTGCGTCTGGCAATGTTGTTTCCTATACTGAGAGATATCTACTTATATGAACCCACTTGATGAGCTTATACAAAAAATTACCGCTTTTCGTGATGCGCGTGACTGGAAGCAATTTCATAATCCTAAAGACATTTCTTTGTCTTTGGTTTTAGAGGCTAGTGAGGTGATGGAGCATTTTCAATGGAAAAGTAAGGAAGAGATTGAAACTTATGTGCAATCACATAAAGATGAAATTGGAGAGGAGCTAGCTGATGTGTTTTATTGGGTTTTATTGATGTCGCATGATTTAAAAATAGATATTGTTGATGCTTTAAATAAAAAAATTGCTAAGAACGAACAGAAATATCCCATTGAAAAATCTAAGGGGAAACATATTAAATATAATAAACTATGAGCGTATGGAGATTTACCGGCAACCCAGAAAACTGGATCACGGCAATTGGAATCGGCAATTGGGCATTAAACAAGCATAATAAGTCACTCTGGGCATATAAAATTAAACCAGGTGACACGGTTATTTTTCATTCAACAAAAAAGTCAGACTTTACAAATAAAATAGAATCAATGGTTATCGGATTTGGATATGTTGGTAGCTCATTTACAGAAAAGAATGAACACTGGTGGATTCAAGAAGTACGCGATAACCAAAATTATTGGCCTTATGTCATACCCATTAAAGAATTTTATTTATTCTCAAGTACGATGGGAATAGATTTTAATACACGAATTGAAAAGAAGACTGATGAACAGATAGTCAACGAAATTAATGTTCTTACTAAAAATGGTATTAAAATATCTGACCTGAATTTGCAGGCACACTCTATTTCTCAAGAAACCCCAAATTTTCCTGTTAACGGTTCTGCTTCAGGGATTAATGAAGTATATGAGCGTTTAATACTTGACCAAAAAGAAGATTTTTATGCTAAAAACCAGACACAAGAAACGGATTCATTAGAAAAGAAACTTGCTGAAACAATCGACGATAAATTATCAGTATTATCAGATAAACAAATTCTTGAACAAGCAAAAGCTTTTGATAATAGTAAAAATGCTTCGCACAGTATTTCCTTTGGAAACAAGAAAGTTAGAAAAGAAAATCAGATGCAGAAACGCAGAATTGCAAAGTTAGAAAATTACTCTTGTCAGGTCTGCGGATTCAAGTGCGAGTATATAAAGACAAATGGCAAACCTGGATGGATTATACATATTGACCATATATTAGAAAAATCTGTTGGTGGTAATGAAAATCTCAATAATCTTTGGGCACTTTGTCCAAATTGTCATGCTCAAAAAACACAGGGTATTATTAGAGTAGACTTAGAACGTAAAAAAGTGTTTAAAAATGGTAAGGAGATTGCTATTACTGACAAGCATTTATTCATGTAAATTTTATGTATATGAAAACCCCAAACTTCACCAACCTCGCCGTATTTATAATTTTTTTCGGCATTGCGCTTATTGAGGCAGCGCAGAAACAAAATTGGCTGGAGGCGACGCTATTTTTAGCGTTAGGAATACTATCGTTGTGGGCGGATTTTAAGAAAAAATGAAACTTAATTACTTTATTATCCCACTTATTGTTTTGAGTTTTTCCCTCTTGGGAAGCGCGTTTACTTCCGACGGAATTGATTCCGGTTGGTACGACAGCATTATAAAACCCTCTTGGACGCCGCCGGGATCGGTAATCGGAATGATCTGGACGACTATTTTCATACTTACCGCAATTGCCGCGCTTATTGTTTGGAACACCTTCCCCCGGAGCAAAAATTTCCGGTCAATTATTCAGCTCTTTCTTATGAATGGAGCTGTCAATGTGTTATGGAGCGTTTTGTTTTTCGGGTCTCACGCGATTGGCGCGGCGGTGATTGTCGCAATGGTAATTGAAGTTACTGTTATCGCCTTGATTGTGTGCCTGTGGCCAGTTTCTCCGCGAGCAGCATTGCTATTATTTCCGTATGCAGGTTGGGTGTTTTTCGCAATCTATTTAAATTCGATCATTTTTTCTCTTAATCGATAATTCTTGTTGTCTTCGTCTTAGCTTGTTTTTGTTTGTCAAAATACCGTTTTTCTGGTATTTTTAGTTCTAATATGACATCAGCGGGAACTAAAACAGGGCAACGGCGGCCGCCGGTGGTGGTCGTGGTGGGGCACGTAGACCACGGCAAAACCAGTTTGCTCGATTATATCCGGAAAACTAATGTAGTCGCTCGGGAAGCTGGCGGGATTACCCAATCCATCGGAGCGTATGAAATCACTCATAACGAGCAAAAAATCACTTTTATTGATACTCCTGGCCACGAAGCCTTTGCCAAAATGCGCGCTCGAGGAGCGGAAGTGGCGGATATCGCCGTGCTGGTGGTTGCCGCTGATGAAGGCGTGAAACCGCAAACCCAAGAATCCATCAAAGTCCTGCTCAAATCAGAAACGCCGTTTATTGTCGCTTTTACTAAAATTGACAAGCCAAATGCCGACGTAGAACGGGTGAAACAGGAATTGGCGAGCAACGGCGTATCAGTAGAGGGTTACGGCGGGAATATCAGTCATCAAGGGGTTTCGGCCAAATCCGGCGCCGGTATAAATGAATTGCTGGATTTGATTGTACTGACGGCGGATATGGAAGAACTGACTTTTGATCCGTCGCGTAACGCGAGCGGTTTGATTTTGGAAGCGCGTTCCGATAAACGCCGAGGCATTACCGCCAGTATTCTAATCAAAGATGGCACGTTCCATATCGGTAATCAGATTATGACCGCCAGCGCCAAAGGAAAAGTGAAAGACATTGAAAATTTTTTGGGAGAAAAAACCAATTCCCTCACGCCGTCCAGCCCAGCGATGATTTTGGGTTTTGAATCTATGCCGCAAACTGGCGAAGAATTCAAATCCGGAAAATTAACGGAAGAAGATTTGGCGGCGGTGCAGGGACGGAGCGGTTTGCGGCGTGTATCGGCGGCGGATAAAAAGGGGGAATCGGTGATTCGGGTGATTCTGAAAGCGGATATGTCCGGTTCGCTGGAAGCGTTGCATGATTTATTGAAGAAGATTCCATTGAAACAAAATGAACGGCTGGAAATCTTGGACCAATCGGTCGGAGAAATTTCCGACGGTGACGTGAAAGACGCGCTGGCCACCGAAGCGATGATTGTCGGTTTCCGGACGGAAGCGAATAAAGCGACGGAAAGCTTGGCGCGCACTCACAGCGTGCGGATTATTACCAACGACATTATTTATAAACTGACGGAAGAAATTGAAAAAGCGTTCGCGGACGCGGTAGAAAAACCGGCAGCGGGAGAATTGCAGATTTTGGCAATTTTCAGCTCGAAAAACAGCACGCAAACTATCGGCGGGAAAGTGACTCGGGGATTGATTCGAAATAAAGCGTGGTTGGAAGTGAAGCGGGGCGAGGAAATTCTTGGCAAAGGAAAAATTGTGAATCTGCAACATAAAAAATTAGACGTTGGGCAAGTAGAGGAAGGAAAAGAATGCGGATTGATTTTTGAATCCTCTATAGCAATTCAAGTCGGGGATATATTATTGAATAGGTAGTATGCAAAGCTATCAGCGCCATCAACGGGTGGAAAGTTTGATTCAAGCGGAATTGAATAAGATTATCCTGCGAGAATTGGAATTTGACGGCGCGCTAGTGACGATCACCGCCGTAGAAGTACAGAAGGATTTGGATTACGCGCTCATAAAATTTTCCGTGCTTCCCAGCGGGAAAAAAGAAGCGGTCTTGGAATTATTCCAAAAAACTCAGCGCCGGTTGAAACATTTATTGGCAGATCAGATTGAAATCAAGCCGATGCCGGAATTGCGGTTTGAAATTGATGAAGGGCCGGAAAAAGCGGCTGCGGTGGAGAAAGTATTTATTGAAATTGAAAAAGAAGAAAAAAACGGGTAATCTTTAGAACATCGGCCTGGTAGCCAAGTGGTAAGGCAGGAGTCTGCAAAACTCTTATACGCGAGTTCGATTCTCGCCCAGGCCTCCGCTCATAAGAGCGATAGATTGCAATGCCCGGGTGGCGAAATTGGTATACGCAGCAGACTTAAGATCTGCCGCCTTCATCGGCTTGCCGGTTCGAGTCCGGCCCCGGGCACTTATATGAAATCTGAAAAGAATATTAATAGCCCAACTTTTTTTGTTGGCGTGCGGGGGAATGGAATTATTTCTTTCGGGAGCGGTCAACCGGATTTGCCGCCGCCGGAACAGATTTATAAAATTCTTCCCCAATACCACGCGTTCAAATACGGATTGATTCAAGGCCAAGAAAATCTGCGGACCGCATTAGCCACGCATTATCCAAAAGCGCACGCCGATGATTTTGTTATTACTAACGGCGCTTCAGAAGCGTTGGATTTAACTTTTCGCGCGCTGGCATTATTGGTAGGGAAGGGTAGGGTGCTCTTGCCGCGGCCGTATTATTATTCGTATCCGATGTTGGTAAAATTAGCCGGACTTCAGCCAGTGTTTACGGATTTAAATACAGAGGGAAGAATTGATATTAAAGATTTTAAAAAGAAAATTAAAGGCTGTAAAGCAGTATTGATTAATTCGCCGTCCAATCCAACCGGAAAAGTTGAAGATATTGCCACGCTCAAGGAAATTGAAAAGATTACCAATCAACTGGACATTCATTTATTGTCTGACGAGGTTTACAAAGATTTAATTTACGAACGGAAAAATTATCTTTTGCGCGGCCCGAAGGTGGTGACCATTAATTCTTTTTCAAAAACTTATGCGATGTGCGGATTGCGGGTTGGCTACTTATATTCCAGAGACCGGCAATTGGTGGATAGGGTAATTGATATCAAGGGAAAAACTTCCATGAATACCAGTATTATCAGCCAGGAAATGGCATACGCGGCGACACAAGTGCCAATGCGGCAATTAGAAAGCCAAATTTCCGTGTGGCGGGAACGCCGAGATTTGATATGCAATGGTTTGAAAAAAATGGGATTGGAACTTTGGAAACCGGAAGGGGCATTTTATGTATTCCCCAAAATCCAAAAAGCCAATCAAGTAGTCAACGAACTTTTTTATAAACATAAAGTCATTGTCTATGACGGCGCCTGGTTTGGTTCGCCGGATCGGATTCGGTTGAGTTACGCGCTGGATGTAAAAGATATTCGAGAAGGTTTGGCAAGAATCAGAAAGTATATTAGCGCCCGCCCAGAATTATTGAAGTAAAATAAAAAAACCGCACGAGCGAGGTTGTAGCATCGTGCGGTTTTATATTGCAGGCAGGTCTTTAAGCCGTGGGAAGCCGAAGAATTGCAATTTTCGGGAATTAAAATCCCGATATTGCCGGAATTCTTCCTCTTTTTTCTCGATCCGCTCAGTGAGCGTAAAGAGAAAGAGACGGTCAAAGCCATGATAGGCATCTAGAAGAATGCGGTCGCCATTGACATGACAATGACTTTCCCCGATAAAGAGCATCGGCACAATCACGGTGGCAGCGATGTTGCGCGCAATGAGCGCTCGATCCAAGGTTACGCGATTCTGTTCCAATATTTTCTCCGCAAGGTCTTTTGCTTCTTGGCAATTGAATTCTCTGCCAAGCGGACCGAATAGAATCGGATAGCCGTGCATTTTGAACATTCGGTTGATTTGCGTGCCGCCGCCGACACATACAGTGGAGAGATATTGCTGGTTGATTTCCTGAATTTTTTCTATCAGATCTTCCCGAACTTCTTCATTATCTGTTGGTTCTAAAAGATCGCCAGACAGTTTAATAAATGCTTTCTGGTATTGCATTCTCATCACCCCCTTGATAGCTATATTTTGCAATAATCAGCGGTAGAGTGTCAAGAAAAAATTTAACTCAATTTCACCTTCAATTTTTTGGCTTTTTGGCGGTTCAGTTTCGGCAGGCGAATCACTAAAATGCCGTTTTTGAGAGAGGCATTGGCATTATCCGCGTCTACTTCTTGCGGCAGAATAATTGATCGGGAGAATTTTCCCCAATAACATTCTTGATAAAAATAATCGTCGTCATTGATTTTGGTGGTTCGCTCCCGTTTGCCGCGGATGGTAACTGATTCGTTATTAATGGAAATATCCAAATTTTCCGGATCTACGCCGGCAATGGTGGATTCCACGACAATTTCGGATGGCGTTTGATACACGTCAATCGTCAATTGGCCTTCGTTGTCTTCAAAAGTTTCCGGCAGAGTTTCCTCGTCGGAATTTTTAGTAATCACCGGAGCAGAGGATTTCACTAATTCTGGCGAATATTCCTGTTCTGCCGCAGACAACTCTTCAAAAAACTTTTTTATTTTATCTTCTGCCATGTTATTTATAGTGTTTTAATTCTTCAAAATCGTGAAGGAGGAAGAGCGCGCAGATTGCCAGAAAGGTAGTCGGAAGGACAATCGGCTCGGACCCAAACCTTAGTATAAGGTAGTTAAAAAAGGCATGCAATACAGTGCCATATAAGATGCCTTTATACAACCACGCCTTGCTTTTGTACATAATGGAACGCGCCCAATAAAAACCAATTAATCCGGAACTGATAGTGTGTAAAAGTGTGGCGCCAATGAATCGAAGGGAGGTAATTTCCAACGCAATATTGTTGCTTTTGAATGCCGCGGCGATATTTTCCACGGTGGCAAATCCCAGCCCGGCTATAATCAGATACACCATTGCATCTACCGGCTCGTCAAAGTCTTCTAAATGGCGGGTGATGATAAAACGCGCGGCGCCGAACTTCATCGTTTCTTCAATAACTGCCAGACCGAGCAGCGAAAGAATGCTGTATTTGGCGACTCCTAATGGAATGACCACGGAATGAAATAAAGATTCCAAGCCCAGAATAATCACAGTGCTAACCATTCCGGCGACAAAAACTTGCGCGATAATTCGTTTTGGCTCTGGATGGGGATCTTCTTCCAAATAAAATACCAACCAAGCAAACGAAGGGAGGAGGCTTACGAAGAGAATAATATAATCGCTGGTTACCACTCTTCTATTATAAGATACTTTGCATTTTTATGCGGCAGAGATTGATAGAGTGTTTCGGTGAGGTGGGGCATAAATGGATGGAGGAGGATCAGAATCTGAAGTAGTACGTAACCAAGCACTTTGACCGCATCAGCATCAGTCCGTTGTTTGGTGGTTTCTATATACACATCGGCAAAATCGTGCCAGATGAAATCGTATAAAGTGTGCAGTGCTTGGCCGCATTGGTACGCGGCCAGGTCTTTTTCTATGGATTTTTTGGCAGATGCCAATTTTTTCAGAATCAGTTTGTCGTCCTTGTGAACCGCTTTCACCGGCGCAATCGGCGCTTCGCCGATTTTACCCAATACAAAACGGGCGATATTCCAAACCTTGTTGGCAAATTTTTTCCCCGCCATAACT